>TARA_B110000459_G_scaffold195696_1_pt1 | contig 37284 bp, 18 predicted proteins | sample TARA_B110000459 | Tara Oceans TARA_B110000459 (sample SAMEA4398296) | marine metagenome | biome: Polar Biome; feature: [SRF] surface water layer (ENVO:00010504); material: water (ENVO:00002006), including particulate matter (ENVO:01000060) such as... | depth 5 m | reverse complement strand
AAAAGCCCTTCTTGGGTAGTACAAATTTTATCATGGAATCTTAGATGCTCAACAAGTTTAGGACTGTTTAGTGACTGTTTATCAACAAGTGAGCGTAGATTTCCGCTACTTAGGTGAGACTTAATCGAAGCCAATGATTGCCTCCATTGTTCTATTTGAACACTCATATCTGAAGATTCACCCATTGACTCCACCGGCATACGAGGACCATTAACGGTCAATATAGCCCCTGCTGAACTACACATCCGAGAACGAGACAAGTCAAAAATATCTACTCCGAACCAGCATAATACTGCAGCGTTATCTGGGCCTCCAATACCTGGAGCCCAAAGAAGTGAACCAGGGAATTTATTTTTCACAACCTGTATTGCTTTGACCAATCTTTCGGGTTGAGCAGCAAGTTGAGCGGCATCTACTAGAACAACAATTGCTGGTTTTAAATCAGGGTCTAACAATGATTCATCATGCGAAAGTCTTTGCCAAGAAATAGGCAAAAGTGGACCAATCCCTGCAGGCTCACCTGCATCGGCTTCTTCCAAGGATGGAGGTAGGACGTGACCGATGGAGGTCTGCCAGTTAGGAGCCTTTTGGGAAAAGTCTGGTGGCGATAAATTCAACTTTGATTCAAGACTTATTGTTGCAGGAATCTTGTCATCTGTGAATGATTTGAATGGTGCTAAAAGCTCATCTAATTCAGGGTCTCCATTGAGTTGAACAAGAATTGGAGTTTTTACCAAAGGATTACTTCTATCACCCAAACTCCACGAACGAGCATAACGGTCGCGAGAAAAAACTACTCGGCCTAATTCCTGCGACATGTTTAATCCTGCAGGCTCATATTATTGAAGGGTTTGAAGTTTCGAATCCCTAAGTTGAAACATAGAATGCATTAGGGATGCTTGTCGAGGGTCATTAATGGGTGCAAAGTTTTCACCAATAATAGTCGTAATAATGCTTTCACTTCTATCGGTAGAGGTCACTGGACAAAACAATGAACCAGAAGTTATAGTCACCGACGGTAGGGTCACTGGAGTAATGATAGAAAGTGGCCAGACATATAGCGATAGTTGGAATATCAAAGAGAATGAGTGGTATAGCGTAAAAATGGATTGCCAGTCATGTTCCGGAACTATTCAATTTAACGGGACAATAATCGATTCATCGAGTAGTTCAATGCAAGGACAGGCCAGTTCAGATGGAATCTTGGAATTATCCATAGAGAGTTCCGTAATGGAGGAAGTTGGACTATCCATTATACAACATGCATCAGATAACTTCGTATCAGTAAGACCTTCTCCTTCGCAAACAGAAGTATCAATTTCGGGAGGGATTTGCTATGACTTGAGTAGTTGTTTAGACTATTCAAGAGGAAATCTAGGCTCTATACCTGAAGGTGAATTTACCAGCCCCTCATTCATCAACGGAATCGTCGATAATACTCAATCTGAATTCTTTACCATTGATGTCTCTAAAGGAGATACTTTGGAATTATCATTAGTTCACTCGACTTCAGATATTAATATCGAAATTTATTATCAGAATCAGACAGATGAAAAATTACTGAGCGGAAATATCAATTCTTCCAACCAACTGAGTACCAACCAAAAGATAGGTCCGGAGTATTGGCATTTTAGCGAAGATGGTCGTGCCATAATAAAGGTTGAATCTCAAACAGTTAATACAATGTGGACATTACAAAGAACTATCTTCAATTTACAAGAGATGTCAGTTTTACAATCAAATATCACATCAGAAATATATGGTCACCTTTCAAAGAGTATCCTTATTGATGTTTCACAGGCTCAAAGGTTGGCTTTGAAATCTCCGTACTCGGGAGTGGAAATCTCCACAGTTCAATTGATGGGTGGTCAATGGGTTGAATCAAACTCTCTGATTCTAGAACAAAATCTCTTTTCTAATGTTTATGTTTATCCAAATGTTAGTGCCATAAGAGTCGATATTTCCGCTGAAGTATTCTTGGTAGAACTCTCAGTAGAGGACTTTTCAGACTTATCCCAAGGAATTGAAGCGCCATCTTTAGCACCAATATACAAGGAAACTGATAATTCGTCATGGCCAATTATTGAATTAAATACACAGTCTCATAATGGTCAATTCACATTACCTATTTTTGACCATTCTGATGTTTATAAGATTGAAATAGTAGGGTGGGAAGACTCTATTCACTTTGTTAAATTCATAATTGAAGGTGATATTGAGGATTGTGAAGTTGAATTCATAGAAAAAGATCAGGAAACTTGGGAGGATAAAGAAACGAAAGTTCGGACACTCGCATCCGGTGAGATTCAAGTAGCACTTGAGGTTGATAGAGGCACTCACTTCCTTAGAATTAGTATTATCAATTCATCGAATTACAATAACTCATGGGGGGAAAGTATTGATTCTAAACAATATACAATCACAACTCAATACGAACTGGTTGATGAAGGTGAGGAACCTTGGTTCCCACCGGATGAGAATGCCGAAAAGTGGGGCTCAATTGCTCGATGGTTCATGGGAGGATTATTCTTAGTGCCCGGAATAATTGCACTGGTATTATACAAAAGAAATTATCACTTTGCTAATTCACTTGCAAATAAAAAGAAACGTTTAGAATGGCTCAAAACTAGATTGGATAAAGGTATTACAACACCAAAAGAAAGTCGGAAGTTTTTGAGACGTGCTCTCGATTCAATATCTACATTAGAATGGGAATCAGCATGCGAGATTTGGGGTGATTATGATATAGAGCATAGAACAGATGGTGTAGCAATCGTTGCATGGAAGTTAGATGAAAGGTTGTCAAAAGACGGGACTTCATGGCCAATTATTGTCGGAATCAATATTCTTGAAGGTAATTGGGAATTAGCCGCTCTAAGATTAGACGCACCCCAAGGTGAGGCCTGGAATGTAACAAATGTACATCCACGTTTCCTTGCCAATGGAGAAGAGATTTTCTTAGATTCCATGGTTGCAGGAAATATAGTATTCCTTACTATTGAAATTGAAGGTAGCTCACAATGCGTAGATATCGAATTGAATGGACGTGTTGATGGTCAGCCATTTGCAGCAAGAATACCTAGTACTCTCTGGAGAACTATTGATTCAGAAGAGTGAAACAACTACTTACGACGTTGCTCAGCATCTTCTTCAACACGAGAGATTATATCTTTTGGAGCCAAATTATCTCTAAGACTGTTTAGAGACTTCTTTACTTCTTTACTAACCTTCTTCGGCATATGTAGTTTTACAAGTACTACAACATCACCTCTACCGGAGCCTCGAGTTCTTGGTAAACCTCTCTTTCTTATTTCCAATGTTTCACCAGAATTGGTTTGTGCGGGAACTTTAATGACTAATTCATCTCCATCAATATGTGGTAAAGTCACTTGAGTTCCAAGTATCAAATCAGAGTAACCAAGAGGCAGGGACATGATCAAGTCTGCATTCGAGCGCTCAAACCATGGGTGTTGTTCAATTTCTAATTCGATGAATAAATCTCCATTTTCGCCATTTGAATTTACAGGTGGTTCACCTTTACCTCTCATTCTTAATCGAGTTCCATCTTCAGCACCAAGGGGGATATTGAAACGAAGTTTAGTTTCTTCCAAATTCCTCCCACTTCCATTACAGGTTTTGCACTTTGATTTTATTGTACGGCCTACTCCTGAACAAGAGGAGCATTCACGAACAACATCCTGAACAAAGGGTCCAATCTGTTGCCTTGCCCTAACTCGACCTTGACCACCACAATCAGAACAGGTTTGAGTTTCTCCATTCTCTCCACCGGAACCATCACAATCCTTGCATTTTATTGGCAATTCGATCTCAATATTCTCAGAGGTCCCATTCAAAACTGACTCGAGGTTTATACTATGCCGTATCAAAATATCATTGCCACGTCTTGGGGATGAACGCCTGGAGCCTCCACCAAAGAAACTGGAAAAGAAATCCCCCCCGAGAATATCTTCGAGATTAACATTGAAACCACCACCGCCAAATCCTCCAAATGGTGAGCCAGATGGGCCATCATGCCCAAATCGGTCATACATCTGACGCTTTTCACCGTCGGAAAGTACCGCATATGCCTCTTGAATCTCCTTAAATTTATCTTCGGCATTTTCCTCAGTACTTCTATCTGGGTGATACTTTCTCGCCAAACTCCTGAAGGCATTTTTTAAGTCTTTTTCAGTTGCCTCTTTGGTAACCCCTAACACTTCATAGTAGTCCCGTTTCTGCGACATGATTTACACCGAGTAAACCATCGGTAAACTCGATGCCCTTTGAACATCTCGGAGCCATTAGATAACTTATGGTGAAATATCAAGTCCACAATTTAAGCAAAAACGTTCATCAGGAGGAGCCAATGCTCCACATCCCCGGCACTTTTTTTGAGCATTAACTGGAATCGATGCTTGTGTAATAGATTGTTTTTGACTACTAGGTAACATAGCCATCGATTCTATACTTTGAGAGGGTGTTACTTTGATTTCTTCATCCCAAGAATATGCCTCCTCATCCATAGAATATTTTACAGATTCTGGATTAGGAGTCTCAGTCGTGGAAGTAATACTATATCTGGTATCAAGAGATACTTCTTTCTCACCTTCATCGGTCATCGATGTAGCTTTCAGAGATGAATCAACATCGCGTCTAGTAGTCTGTAAGGGCGAATTAGGTCTCGATACTGCTACAGGAGAAGCCTTTGAAGCGGCAGTAAGTGCTTCAAGCCTCCTCTCTTCACGTTTTTCACCTGTATCTTTATTTCCAAAAATACCACCAATCCAATCCAAGAAATTATCCATCGGGCTAGACTTTCGGGTCGAACCGATTGTCGAATCAATCGCTTCATCATCAAAAGAAGATTCACCAGCAACTCTTCTTGTTGCCTCAACAACATAACTAGCCTCATTGAGGAATTGGACTTCCACTGTTTCATCTTCACCCACCACCATTTCTGGCAATTCAGTATTGATATCTCCTATATTTTGTGATAATTTAGCACGACCCTCTTCCGAAAGTTCAGAATCAACTTGAGCATTTGTTTGCCAAACTCCGGACTCTTCATCCTTGTATGACTTTTTCATCTCCTTCATTACTTTAGTACGCTGGTACTCATAATCTTTAACCACAAATGACTTACGATAAACAAACAATCCAATTCCAATACCTACGAGATAGTATGGAATCATTAGTAACGGTTCAATTTTGAATATTTCACGAAGAGGAGTGACAAATACGTGAATAAAAGCAAGTAAGACCAAAGGTAAAAACGCGACACTACGCGAACTTAGAGAGTCATTGGCCATCGTATTCAATCCTCCACCTTAGTACATCACTCAAGTATGTTGTCACCTGTTGTGCTTCAAGTATCACCTATCATTTGATGCTCTTCCTTTTCTAAATAATCCGCCTATTAGGCCGATAGAGAAAGTTGTATGTAGAGTTATCAAACTTAATGGCACCCCCACTAAGAGAGAGATTTTACGCCACTTTATGCTAAAGCGTAAACCTTCTACTAGGATGACCAATAGATAAATTACAGACGGAATAAACCAATAAGGGGTTGAAGTCATTAGTAAAGAGAGAGTCAATATGATTCCAAACCAAGGTAAAAACTCCCTCTTACTATGTCTTGAAGGATGTTTTTTAATTATTTTAGACCTCCAAAAACCATACCGATAACCCATTTTAATCCAAGTAAAGAAGTTCGACCTTTTAACCATCCTAACATGGGTTTCATTAGTTCGATAAAGCTTGAAGCCTGCATCTTGTAACCGCATTGAAAGGTCGCTATCTTGACTTGTGATAAATTCTGTATCCCAGCCATCAACCTTTTCAACTGCCTCACGTAAATGCATACAAAAAGCAGGAGTTCTTGTTTTAGTAGTTTTTGAAAAAGATTCGAACTGCCCTGAACCGCTACCAAGACTCGACGAAAGGGTTGCTTCAATCCATGTTTCCACTATTGTCTTATCGCCATCACTGGGAAGAACTCTTACACCTAATCCTGCTACTGAATTACCAGAACCTTCAGATATCTCTTCCCATACTTCTAATCGTTTTGCTAAGTGGTCTTTTGGAACAGTGCAATGGCCGATCAATTCCACCATCAATACAATACTATCCGGTAATTCCTTTAATGCTAGATTTCTTGCTTCAGCCACATATTTCCCAGGATTATATTTCAATATGATGTCTGGTCCACCCTTGCTTTTGGAAAGTTCCACCATACTTTTCACAATCTTAACTGATCCATCTGTAGAACCTCCATCAACGACTAAGACAAGATGTTTTGAAGATTCAAGAGTTTGTTCAATTAATGATTTAAGGCATTTTTCAATATATTTTGATTCATTAAAAATTGGGATAACAGTGGCTAAAACTGGACTATCTACCCCACCCATGTCTTAACAACTGAATATTGGCTTTCATACTTCGCATAAAATCATTAAAAAAAGACAGATTGAAGAGTAGATTCAAACACGCCGAACCATGACTACCCCGATTCTCAAGTTGAGCGGCAAAGATGAAGGCATTTCTGTAACTGTTGAGAGTATTCTTTCCGGTGCTGACTCTCCAGAGAAGGTCTATAATTGCATTATCAATATATTTCCGGACTTCAAAATGGGTTCTGACATCACTCACCCAGAATTAGGAGGAGCGGAAAATCAAACTCTTAAGGACAATGGTTTATCGATACAGGGATTTTTGATGTTACTTCACAAGCAACAAATTCTGGACACTGCTCTTGATTCAATGAGTCGTAATTTATCGTCCAATAATACTGAATTTGAAATTCTAAGGCAAGCAGCGATATCTGGAAAGATTTCATTTAACATTCCTGGTGAAAAACCACTTGGTGGATTAATCATAATTCGCTTAGAAGGTAATAATCTTAAGGATTGGATAGAAGCTGCGACATGGCATAAAGGCCGAGATAGTATTCCAAGGTCAGTAAATGATGAACTTTCAATGGACCATTTAGGAGAGGCGACCACTTGGATTTGATAATTCCTTGAAAACGTCCTTGGCAACTGACTTGTCTAAACCAATATATGGATTAACTTCATCAGCATTATTGATGAATTTGACTTCATCATGTGAAGTCCAGTTATTCTGATATCCCAAACTAGGTGTTTTTCCTATGAACTGGCATTCTTGAACGTTCAAATCTATATCAAAGTCTTCACCTTGGTGAAACCAATTGCCAAAACTTTTGATACCTTTTACATTCCAATTGAATTCTTCCTTGAGTTCTCTTTCGATTGCTTGCTGCGGTTTTTCACCCCACTCAAATTTACCACCTGGGAATTCCCAAAGACCCATATTTTTATCATCGCTGCGTTTTGCAACCAGTACTTTATTGTCATCAATGATCACTCCTGCTGCTACTGACATCACTGGTTTGAATAGTATTCGACCGATTATATTCTGTAATAACTCTCTTGCTAATTCCAGACTATATCTGTCGTAGTCGGGTAAATGTAGAAATACACATGGAGTCTTTTTATTATCAGATTCTATTTGATTAATTTTAGATAATGTGTGATAGTATGTTTCATTACAAATAAAACTACCAGCATTATAAGAGATTTCAGCACTAAGTGAACCTTGATTGGTAAGAATCAAGTTGGAATTTATAGTTGATGAATAATCAGAATATCCAATTTTATGCCCTCTTAATCTACGCCCGGAATTATCTTTGACACTCATATCAAGCATATTCTTGGCTAATAATTCAATTTTTGGAATATCACAATTGCTACATAATCCAATGTGAATAATAGCATCCCAATGAGAACCTTGTGATAATTTTTGAGAAACTTGAGTAGAACCTTTTTGATCTACGGAAAGTAGTTCGGTTTCTAAAAATATATTAATTCCGTTTAATTCATATTCTCTGATATCTTTCCAAGGGTCACTAATTGTCAGCCTTTGTTCTAGTATTTCGAGTAAATCACCTGAAATATTTTTGCTATGGCTGGAGAATGGTTCAAAACCCGTCACCAATATCTTCGCCATCAAACGGTACTGATACATTCGGTTATTGATGTTCATGGAGTCAATTAGGCGTTATCTTGACAAACTGTAACCTCAACCTTGTCAATGGGCGGTACTATGGAGGCAATGGATTCGCAGTTTGCAAAAGCAAGTTTCGAAGAGGATTCTAAGCCTAGTATGTTCCGGGTATTCAAGCAAATCTGGACTGAAATGACATTAGGTGTAGGCTTTTGGGGTGCTCTAAGGCCAATATTTGCAGCATTATTAGCAATGGTACCATTTCTTTTCCTTGGGCAACACTTCAACAAGAAACATAGTAAAGCAATGGATTGGAAATTATTACAAATACCATTAGCGTTAACTGTTATACTTTGGTTCGCATTATGGGCTTTTTCTATTTTTGATGCTTGGAGAGACGGCACTAAACTTGTTTCTAATAGTAGTTTAAACAATTAAATTGTTAAGGGGTCCAAAGTTGATCAGATACCTCTACTACACCTGTTTTCATATGTTCTAAGTCCTCTAAATCTAATTCGTCAAATTCGTTTGGAAGTTCTCCTGAAATAATACTACCAATACTTGTAGACTCTATAGCCCAATACATAACTGAATCTTCGTTATTTGAATGATTTGGATGGTCTGGGTCTTCGTGTTCAGAAAGAGATTGGTAGACAATATTTACCAGCCCCAGTAAGTGGCCAGCTTCATGAACAATTACACTGTTTTCAACTTCCTCTGCCGAAGGTCTACCAAATATTGGACCCTTCGCTTCCTCAACGGAATCTCCGAAAATTGCAATGGTAGATGCATCTACAGCAACACCTAGTACACTGTCATCCGTGTAAGAGCCGGAAGGGAATAGAATCTGCCAGTATAAGGTTGAGTCTGTTCTAGGCTGATTGTCCTTATTCTCCCAACCAAAAGACCTTACATCATCACTCGTCCAAGAACCTTCCTTTCCAAAAATGGTTTCTGTAGATGAAATGGAAACGCCGTCCGGTTTATCACAGACTTGTTCGAGTCTCTGTTTAAGCATGTCAGTACTACTTGATTTAGGTTGATATCCATTTTCATAATCGATTTCCATTACAAGTTTGGTATACTTACTCGAATCTAGGCAAGCCATCGCTAAACCTCCTGGGATTCCTCGACTTTCTTCATTTTGGAATAAAATTTCATCCGAAATACAACCGGAAAGTCCACTCATTAAAAGAACTACAATAAGAACAGAAAACTGAGTCTGACCTCTTCGCATGATATCACCCAAACTCTCCATAGTTTCAAACTTGACTACCATTCTTCAGGAAGTATGATTGGTGAGAAAAGTTGACCTGGTGAGGTTGCTAAGGAAAGTTGACTTCTTGATAATTGCTCCCACATCCTAAGTGCTAAGATACCGTCATCAAGGGCCATTTCTGTCTCTATCAAAGTTACTCGGATTAAAGTTGCTAAAATATCCATCCTATCATCATCAACAATTGAAATGATTTTTTCTAAATCCATTTTATTGGTTGATGTGATGTTAGATTCACTGCTAAGTGGCCACTGTGAGGTTACTTTTATAGGAAACAAAGCCCCAGTTTCTTCAACATGTTCTTCGAGTGATTTCATCATTTGTTTAATATGATTACCAATTACCATACTGACCTCAATCAAGGGCATTTGTAATTGATTGATTAGATTGACCATTCTCTCTTGAAGAGTAACAAGTCCATCGACTTCTAAATTTTCAGTCACTTTTAAACCTCACTTTCTAAAGGATTCCATGTACTTCCATCCATAGTGTTCCCATTGTTCCATAGTCCATCCATTTGGTAAACCTGTAGGAGGAAGCGGTGCTATTCCTGGATTGTTGCCTAATTGTGGAGTTAGTATGCTTGGTGCTGCTACCTGAGGCAGAGGCATAGGTGTCGGCAATGTTTGAGTTTGAGGAGTGATTTCATTGGCTTGATTAGTAATAAGTGGTTGTGTTGAGATATCTGGGATTTGTTTGTAATTATTTTGTTCTTCCATTACTTCTTCGGTTTGGTCAAGACTATCATTAGAATCAACATCTTCTTGGGACATTCTTCTTGATACAACTAACATCCATAAGCCAAATGATACTGAAATTAAAGCAATCATAAATAATGTGATTCCAAATATTTCATCCCCTGCCTGTTGAGCAAGCGCTTCTCCATCTCTAACTGTCTCTTCTTTGACAAGTAATGGCTCAATGGCTTTACGATCCATCTCAATGTCGCCTAATAGAGCTAAAACTCTAAATTCAATAGTCGTAGATGAATCTTCTAATACTGAAAATGGAATAGTAACGTACATAGTCGAATTAGGATTTACCATTTGTGAAATCCGATTTTCTTCAGCCCAATTACCCGATGAATCTAAACTTTCCAAAACAAATGTAACATTGCCCTTACTGCCTTGATTTAATATTTCAATATTCAATACAACATTATCCCCAATATTGGGGCTTGGGTTATCCCATGCGATTAGAGATTTTTGATGAGATAGGTCGACCTTGGGGCCGATTAATGCGAGAGGCCATGAAGCAAATGGCATATTTACTGAATTTGAACCTACATCGAAAGAATTACCTGAGATATCAGACCCAGTTAACCAAATATCTAATTCATATGTTGGAAGAAGAGTTGTAGCACCTAAATCCGTTAAATCAAGATTAGCATTCCAAAAATAAGAGCCCTCAAATTCCAAGTACGTATCTAAAATCTTACTACCTCGAGAGATTTCTGCTTCACCTGCCCTTATTCGATAGTGAACATTGACAGAGGAAGAATCACTAAAGCCAAAATCATCAGTGGTTTCTACAAGAATTGTAATGTCATTAAGTTTTGAGATTGATAACGCCTCACCACTAGCAACATTATCCAACTTTATTTCTTGAATTTCAGGACTTTCACTATCCACTGCCAATCTTAATCTTGGTGAAGTAGTAGTTTTATCTTTAGATAAACCTGGCATATCTTGCATTGTCAGCGAGAAATCAAGGTGTCCAGATGGTGCTTTTGGCACCAAGAAATCTAGACTAAAGTAACCATCTTCCCGAATTGAAGTATCCCAATTATTGTCATAATCTGCTAATAGAATATCGAAAATACCTGCAGGGGCTGGAGTTTCATCCTCGGAAAACAAAACCCTTCCAGATACCCTCAAAGCTTGTCCAATACCGATTCCGGATTCATCAAAATTTGAATTATAGTGGTTGATACCATTACGTAACTCAATTGCAGTGATATGTCCAGACATCAAGTCAAATCTAAAGTCATTATCTAAACTCCAAGCATTGTTTGAAAGTACTTCATCTTCTATGTTACACGGAACATTAGAATCTACAGAGCACGGAGCATCTGAAACCGAAAGGTGAGGAAGGAAAAACGAGTTACCATCTGTATCATATGATTCTAAAAATAACCAAGTTAATTGAAATTTGATACTTAGAATAAGTTTAGTCTGTTCTAAATTACCAAATTCAGCGGTCGAGTAGATATTTGATACGGCAATATATTGTGAACCGGATTCCACATTTACTACCGGTTGTCCATCAATGCTCTCTTCCAGAGTGATGTACATCGATGTGTCAGAATCGGATAGTGAATTGCCTAAAGTAAGTTGAATAGTATCAATATCTCTCCATCCATTTCTGTCTGTAACAACAATTTGAGCGGTGTAGTATACACCAGGATGCAATGGTTCTTGGTCACTGTGTCCAATTATGGAAGTATTGGAATTATCGAATTGAGGAATGAATTCTTCACGGATAATATATGTTGAAAGGTCAGCATCCCAATTTGGAGGTTGCTCATCATTAGCAGTTCCACATTTAATACTACTTTGTGGGCAAACAGGTCCACCGCCCATTGCAATCTGATTATTTTGGCCGTCTTCACCTATAACATAAAATGATACAATTTGGCCATGAGTAAGTATGGAATCGTCTATCAAACCTTGGAAGATATTAATTCCTCCAGATTTAACTTCTGGAGAAGATAAGGTTTTACTTTGATATTCGTCCGAGTTAGGTAAATTATCTGAATTAAAATCATTACATCGAGTATCAATAATTGTTCGGCATCCAAGCCAATAATATAGAGTCAAACGTGTGGGTGGATCTACGGAATCTTGCACTATTAGTGAGATTGGTTGTCCGGCTGGTGCCGGTAAAGAGGCATGTAGCTGTTCTCCGTTTAGAGGGGATGCATAAACCACCAGTGGGGAATTGCCATCGAGAATTAAGCGAATATTATTGTAGTTGCCATTGACATATTGTGAACCATTGACTAAATCTACTGCCTGAACATAAAATACCATTCCGCCGGGAGTTGATTCCATAGGGGTTTGGAAAGATATATTATAGATTCCAAAACCAGGATTTTGTTGTTCATAGAATACTACTTCATCACCAATCGGTTGTCCTGAGTTACTTACATTCTGTCCTATCACACGCAAAGTGAATTGTCCAGGAAGAGGGGTTAATTGTGAACCTTCAAAATTAATCACACCGGTAAATGAAATATTAGTGCCACCTCTCAACCATTCAAGATTAGTTACTTGTTTCCAATTATCATCGAATACTTTCATACCATTTAATTGTAAATCATTTTCAACTTTTAGATTCATTGATTCAGTTTGCCAAGATGAAACTGCCATACCGGTATCATCTTCCACAGTCACCAAAGCTTCAGTTGATTGTTCGTCATCCCAATCCCAAAGAGTTTGCATAGGAATTACAATCTCAAGAATACCATCATTATTTATAGACGAAGTACAGTTATTTGTATCAAATAAAGCGATTGAGTCGTTGTTAGTATTGGTCATACATGAATCGCCTAACTGCCAAACAAACTGAGGGTTATTACCGTTTGAGTTTATTATTTCTACCACTGTTTTAGTTACTCGAATGACGTCATCACCTGCTGCCGCCTTTACGGTCAACATACGCTTGATTCCATCGGGAACTGCCAAACCCCCATCTAAATCAACACTGATGGCACGTGTCTTCATTTTGTACTCGACATCTAAATCTGTAACTTTAATTCTACCTGGAGTTTCTGCTTTGAATGAAAAGAAAATAGTCTCGTCACCCTCACCGTTATTGGAAATCTCTTGATTAATTGCTGATACCAAAGATGGAGTTTTTACAACCTCACTGCCCACTATCGATGAATCACTGACATCAATAGATGACTCATTAAGGAATTGTAGAGACTCCCAGTCCCAATCTCCAACACCGTTGACATTTATTGAAGGCATGTCTGGATAGCCTTCCTCATACCATAACGTAAAAGAATCAATTGATGGTGATAAATATAGATTTGATGTACTTAATGTAATCTCAAACCTTAAGATATCTCCAGAACCTTCAGCAGGGAAACTAACTTCCTGATTATTGGTAGCTGAAAGCCAATTTGTTCCATTATCATTTGAAACCTGTACATCAACAGTTGTCCCTGAAGGAATATCAGCAACCCATACTGGACGAACTTTACCAACTTTAGTGCTGGTCATGAAGAAATCTGAAGTCCAAGTTCCTGTAGAAGAGTAAGAGGTGTAATAGTCTAGTTTGACCCACCAAGATACAGCTGTGGAGCCTATAAGTTGTGCTTTCCAAATAAGTTGAGTACCTGGGTGAGCGAAGTGAATTGTTGAGAGGGAAGTCACAGACTCCCAGTGTGTACCGTTATCTGCAGAGACCCAGTAGTCAACTCTATCTCCTATCGACGAGGCAGACCAATATGTTTCGAGATTTACAGAGAGTACTGGATCTGTCGTAACTATAGTCTCGCCAAACCAAGTGGTTGTACCAGGGGCAGGGATTGTAGAATAAGTCCATCCAGTACCATACTCCCGGTAATACAAAGTTACAGAGGAAAACGAAGAATAACTACAATCAACTGTTATGAACCTAGAACCATCAAACTGAAGGCCATAGCCCAGAACTGTAATTTGTTTAGTATCCGATTGTGGAGTTAATACTTCTGAAGTTCCTGTGATTTTCCAGGCTTCTAGTACGTCCTTATTTTGGCTTCCCGAAGAACCTTTTTGACAACGCATGAAGAATGTTGTTTCATTAACTTCCAGACCTCTTACTTGTTGACCTGTTTTACCACACTCATAGGAAGAACCAGAAGAGGAAAAGTAAGTATAAATCTCAGAACCACGAGTAAAACTACTGGTCTGTGCTTCATCAAACTCATATGGCACAATTCTACGCTGAGAATTATGTAAAACCCAGACTACATCTCTTGATGAGTCATATGCAATTCCGGTATAATCATTATATTGAGGAGATACATCATAGGAATCAAGACATGTCCAAACATCATCTTTAGAGATATCAAATTCTAAAATTCTATGATTAGCAGCTGGAGCAGTTGATGAGTAGTGATAACGATAAGTCGAAAGAATGGCAAACAATCTTTCATCATCAGTTACTGTCCAATCTCTAAATCCATAATATCCGTAAAAACTGGATGGCATCTGTGGTAATGTACAAGATGATTGCTCAAGTAAAATAGTTGACTCTACTGTTGCATTATTTGGATATAATCGCTTCACAACATTACTAAATTGTTTTGAAGACCAAGTTGATAAAAACAACCAATCATGATGCTTCAATACCGCCCCTTGGCTCTGTGCCATTAATGCAGGCGTTGTTTTCTTGACTTGCATAGAGAACAGATTCTCTGTGGAATTCGAAGTATGAGGCTGCCTTATTGAATAAGTACCATTGTCATACCATGCATCTGAATCTTCACTAACTGAATCTTCCAAACCATGTGGTGTAAAAGAATTATTCATCTGACTTGGAGCCAATGTTAGTATTCCACTTCTTGCATCTGTTAAGCCTGAATTACCCTCCATCCATTCAGACTTTTGGTCAACTACAATATCTGACCATCCAGTTGATGATGCTCCTGAAAGAGTCATCGATATATCACTGACAACAGCACCCTTAGGAATAGAAATTTCTGCTCCATCGTCGGTTCTACCATTTTGGTATAGTGCCATGTACTCTGTACTTCCATCACTAAATTCATAGATATGTCTTGAGACTCCACTAGCCGAAACATCCTCTGATAAAATATCAGCAAATGGAGTTAAAGGCGTCAAAAAAAGAATTATTATAAGGAGAAAAGGTTTCCATAAATTAGAATTTTTCGCTCTCATCTCGGCACCTCAGTAATTATTTATTTTTTAACTCTTAGAATAATTTTTCTAACCTGTTTGACGAGAGTCATACCTTAGCGGAGAAGAATCTCCCCTAATTCCATCCTCTTCATCATCAAATACTTCAAACCAATCGACAATCCAATCGCCATCTGTATCATAATCAATAGGACTTGTACCTTCTGCTAAGTGATCATCGTCCAAATCTAGATTATACCAACCATATTCATGCTCACCAACAATTCTAACCGGAGAAGTCAGTGGTGAATTTGAGTAATATATTTCCCACTGGTCTGTCCACTCACCGGACGTCCTTACAATATCATCAGCAATGTTGAGTATCAAGAAATCAATGTCTTTGTCCTCCACAACCAATACATAGCGGAAATCATCAGAAGATTGTTGGTCCATTTTCAGATAATTCGAAGTTGCTTCTTCACTAGTACCCAATCCGAGCATATAACCTCTAAACTGCCACCATTCTTCGATAGGCTGACCTTGGTAAATCAAAGGACTCAGCCTTACAGCATTTGGTGAAGTCAAGTCGATATCTGCAGTCACAAAGAATTCTTGGAAATTTGAATATGGAGTATAGGAACAGCCTGCTCCAGAACAATCCCAATTACCATCCATGTCGGGGTCATAATTTGCATCTACTGGGTCTGCAGGATTAAGAGTAAACCATGTAAATTCTAACTCTGGTCTTGACAAAATACCAGCATTCAGTGAAAGTGGTAGGCATGAAGTTGTTGTTGTGATACATTCTCCTCCGGTTTCACCATCAATCCATTTAACCATTATTTGAAGATAAGAACTAAAATTATCATTTGATTCATTCCAAGCCATCGAGTATTCATACCAGTCAGGTAACATATCTCCATCAGAGTCATTATCCATTGGATTAATACCATACTTGAACACTTCTCGACCATCAGAAAGATTGTAGTCTATGGTGTGAGAAACCACTTGCGAACCAGAAAGTTGTGTGTTGAAGGTAATTGAATCACCATCAGAATCATTCAAGTCAGGACGAGTTTCATTATTCCATTCCATTAGATTAGTAAAAGGTAGACTTCCTGGACCCGATTGAATTATGAATTGATAGGGAGTAAAGTCTCTATCATCCCATTCTCCCTGGATAGCAGGGGTGTCGAAAGAATTTCTATCATACCATCCATCATGGTCACCATCATAGTTGACATCGAAAGGATTGACAGGATTAGCTGCCCAATGATCTTCAGTAGTCACATCTGGCATTCCATAAATCGCATAACAATATTCCCAACCGTCAGGTATAGAGTCGCCATCTGAGTCAGAACTAGTTGGATCAGCAATGCCAATTAAGGTTCGATTAAAGTTTTCAGAGTCCAATTCATTTATCTTATCCATTCTATCTGAACTCTTTTGCCCCTTATTGATGAAATCATTGTAAACACCATTTCTCGCCTGGAAGTAATCATATCCTTCTTCTTCCATATATGCATTGATAGCATCAGTACCAAAACTCAAAATTCCAACATCTTGTGGAACATTATTCCTTTCACTAAACTTACCCCAAGTCCGTGATTCCCATTCACGTAAATTAGAAAACCGTTCATCTAATGAAATATTTCCATCGCCATCACAATCAAAACTATCATCATCGGAATCCAAAAGAACATCTCCATCAATAAGTGGATTGATACCCCATAAATTATCTTCAAGGTTCCACTCAGCGAACCAATATTCAAATCCATCAAACATTCCATCACCATCAGTATCCGGATTTGTTGGGTCAGTTATACCCATTAGAACTGAAATAAAGATGTTTGCAGGCTCTCCATTTTGCCAATCAGTAAAGTCATTAATTAGCCTCTTACCTCGAGTTTCTTTACTCATCAAAATATTAAAAATTCTTTGAGCCTTCTCGGTTGGTTGCAGTAAATCTCCATCGATATGCATCAAAGGTGCATCTTCTGGGTGGTCAATACCATTGTCGGGGTTAGAATTAGCCAAGGCAAATTCCTGAAGGTCATTAATTCCGTCTTCATCCGAGTCAAATAGACCATCAGTTGGGTCGAGTGGATTTAGAGTCCATTTTTGTGCAGAAAGGTTCCAAGTGGTGAATAAAAGTTCTAGACCGTCTATAATTCCATCACCATCTGTATCGATATTGTTTGGGTCTGCTGTTCTTCCAGTCAAATTAATCTGTGATTGGTCGATAAAAGACCCAAATGAGGTATCTGTTAGAACTCCTGCCCATGCTTGGAATGCATATGCACTTCCGATAGTAGTGACGAACCATTTCGGTGAGGTTCTATTCTGGTCGGTTTGTGAGTACTCAGGGTCGATTGAATTATATTCTTCCCAGTTTGTCATTCCATCATCATCTGCATCGTTCCATCTATCGCTCGGTTCTAGGGGATTCAAGGTCCACTTATCTTCTAGAAGATTCCATCTTGCAAACCAAATCTCCCAACCATCGGGCATTCCATCATCATCAGAATCTGTATCCAGTGGGTCACAGGAGCCTGAACTGACTTCTAGTTGAGACGCTAATATCGAACCAGACGCTCTTTCAGCAAATGTGGCTTGAGGAATTCCTAGGTAGCTGATATTTTCAAACAAATCTGTAGTAAAGCCATCAGGCAGAGGCACTCCATCGAATGTTTGGTTGAAATTAAACAGATCAGTTCTAATATGGAATTCCAACCAGTTGACAAATTGCTCATTTGTTTGGAGTATACCATCATGGTTGATATCATATCCATCACCATCAGGATTCTTGAATGCATCTGAACCATTTAGTGGGTTTATTCCAACTCTAGATGAATCCCAGGAACAAGAATATACAGCTTCCCAACCATCAGGTAATGAGTCACCATCTGAATCAACATTATTTGGATCTGAAACCGACCAATTCTCAGCTGCAGTTGTTGATTCTCCATGAGATTCGAATAATATACCATCAATCGCTTGTAATCTAATTAGCGACCATTTATACTCACACAGATTGACTAGACCATCTTTATCTGCATCCCATGTTGCATCTTCGGGTCTATTTGGATCTAAACTCCAATTATTACCACCAGTAAATGTTGAACCGACCCATCTTCTATTCTCAATCTCCCAACCATCAGGCATACCATCTCCATCTGAATCATGATTTGTAGGGTCTGTCCCATAATCAACGCTTGAGAATGCTAAGTAAGTTGCATTAGCAGATTGACCTGCAGCATCATTACAAATGTATTCCATTTGGATGTTGTAATGGCACCATAAGTTAGAACTTTCATAAAAGAAGCCAAAATATTCTTCGCCATCACTCAAACCATCACCATCGGTATCTCCTTCTTGGGGATTGGTTGAATTATATCCTTCTGGAGTTCTAGCCTCGTAGCGATATTCGTCGATATTTGTCCATAGACGTTCAATAACTCCATCACCAGACTGATCTAGGTCTATACCATCGGAATCAAAGTCCAATAATCCATCCCATGGGTCTGTAGGGTCTAATCCATTACCAAGTTCCCAACCATCTGGGATTCCATCGCTATCTGAATCATTAGAACCAGGGTCAATCAATTCTAAATTAGAATATTGACCTGGCGAAGATGCCCCGAAAAGGGTCATATTTCCATTCAAAGTCATAGCACCTAATTCTACAATTGAACCTGGTATTGATTCTTCAGGTAGAATCTGATAGACATTGGTGTAATCCCCAGAAAGAGACCAAGTTCCATGATTAGAACCAATAATAATTTCTTGACCTGTTGAAAATATGGAGTATATATCATTGAGTTCCCTGGAGGGCGACATATCAGTGCCAGGGTTTTCCAAAAGTCCGCTATGAATAATCAGATTGTCGACTAATTTGAGTTGATGGAGGCCTGATGGTGTCCCGAACCACAAAACTTGTGGATTGGATGGAGACGGACCATCTAGCATTATATCTCTTATTTCTGCAGGATTAGCAACTGAACCAGAAGATAATAACCTCAGTTCATTGATTGAATTCTCAAAACCAACCTCTTCCTCTGAAAAGAAAACTCGCCATTCTGGCATGGTTGTGTCTCTTGCCGAATCCGTTTTGACTATCAGTAAACCAACATCAGTAGCTATGAACAAAGTGAGGACCCCGTCCATTAATCCATGTTCAATATCATTCACCGATGCATTTGCTTGTGCTAGAGTATTTGTGATTCCTTCACCTAATGAATGTGTGATTTCTATTAATCCAAGGCTGCTAACTTCGAAAACATTACCTGTACCATTATCACCTAAACCAATAATATGAGAATTGGAATTAGAAATTTGAAGTGTTCCAATAGAGTTAATTGAATCGGTAAGTGACCACTCCCAAGTATTGAGAGAATCCGTGAATCCATCCACTTGAATTCTGGCAACACCAAGTCCGACACTAGATGCAAAAGCAATAGCATACAACTCTTCATTACCATCATATATCAACTGCGAATCAAAAAGTTCCACACCTTGTGGCATCCATATGTCAACACTGGAAGTCGTTTCATAATCAAATATGGTAAGACCATATTTTGTCGTCACATATACAATAGTGTCGACCACTTCTATGCCCCGAACATCATGATTCAAAACACTATATGGTTCACTTTGGGCGCCAAAAGTGATAGGATATTGGTAAAGAGAAGATTCATCATTCGAGTCATAAATTACAGATTTCAAACCCGAAATAACATTATTTCCCTCATCCTCATAAATTAGATACTCTTCCAAGTTGGAGAGTTGTTCACCTAATTTTAATGCTGTTGGAGTCCTACTTACATCTGGAGATAAGACCCCATCTCGATTAGAATCCCAACCGTCGTCATCTGCGTCAAACAAAGCACTACTACGGTTTAATGGGTCCAAACCGAAATGAACTTCCCAACCATCTGGAATTCCATCACCGAAAGATGGGTATGTATTCCTCAATAGATATCCGTCCCAATTATATCGGTCTGAATCTTCCAGTAACGGGTCGGTACCAAGCCACATGTCTTCGCCAATTTGAGTTGTCGAATTTGTTGCACAAGCTGATAATAGATTTTGGAATGTTGCATTATTCCCTGTAGGAATATAAGGCCAATTTGTCAAAATGGAACCTTCAGGTAAAGTAGCAATACACCAAAGCCCATCTAATTCTGTAGTATGATTTTGGGGCGAACCAAATAGATATTCTTCAGCTGAAGTATACCATTCGGTTGGAGAGAGAATACCATCTCTATTCACATCAAACCCATCATCATCTGGGTCTTCAGTCATATCGCTTGCATTCAATGGGTCAAAACTATCACAATCATAGCGTTGTGAAGCAGAATCAAAACCGCCAATTCTCAAGCACATGTATGCTTCATAACCATCTGGCATCCCGTCTCCGTCGGTATCTGAACTTCTTGGATCCAAGTAACTTCTAACCCCTTCACCATCTACAACCCCTGTTAATCCCCTTGAAAAACCGGGGTCCGTACAAATTGATGGATAAGGCCAACAATATTCTTCAGTGGCATTTAGTCCATCTTTATCATTATCGACAAATGCATCAGATGAGTCATCTTTATCCATACCGGGCATGGCTACTGGTCTACCGTCAACAGCAGTGAAATTAATCCACTCGGAAAATATATTTTCATGTACATCAGGAATTCCGTCTCCATCAGAGTCTGTTGCTGGTGGTTTCTCGAAATTAGTGGTATCTGGGTGGACGTTTGAAACTGGTGAAATTACAGGGAATTGAGACATGAAAAGTAAACTTACAACTACTGCAACGGTAGTCAAAAGAGTAGATTGGCTTCGACGCATTTAGATTCCACACTGCAAAGCATACGCTTCGCTGATTCGATTGTCTTATTCTACACTTAAGAGCATGATGGAGCGATGTTCATACAATACCTCCTAAATGTGAAAGAAAATTAGTGTCGGAATTATAAATTAAGTCTTCAAATAGCAATAATTATCTCAATCATACAGGTTTATTCAAGACCCGTACGCGATGCGCTTGAACTGATACGCATGGCTATGAGCATAACTCATCTTGGCACTGGAAGTAGAGGAAACTCTACTTTACTAGAGGCTGGGGGAGTTTGTGTACTTTTAGACCAGGGATTTAGTGGCAAGCAATTGGAAAAGAGACTCAATCGAATGAACCTTTCTCCATCAGACATTGATTGTATAATGATTAGCCACCATCATGGAGATCATGGCGGTGGGGCTGCAATCGCACAGAAGAAATGGGGTATCCAAATATTAGCAAATGAAAGGACTGCAATGGAGTTGAACCTTGACCCTATGAAAACTACTTATTTTGGCTCTCTAGATTTGATTAGAGTCGGAGACGAATTATCTATTTTGACAGTTCCTGTACCTCATAGCGGTTCTGACAATGTTGCTTTTGTAGCAAATTATCGTGGCGAAAGAGCCGCTGTGATTACCGATTTAGGCTCTTGGACTGATGAATTAGTAAAACATGTGCACAACTGTCAACACATCTCAATTGAAGCGAATTATGATGAAGATTTACTCAATAACGGACCATATCCATTCTCTCTTAAAGAGAGAATTAGAAGTAGAGGTGGCCACCTTTCAAATAAACAAACAGGAGAGTTTCTCGCCGAAGTTTGTACCGAAAATACTCGAAGCATTGTCTTAACTCACTTAAGCGAAAAGAATAATTCCCCGCATCTTGCTGAATCGACTATACTTTATCACATTGGAGAATTCTTCAGCGGTGATATAGATATTTCCCTCCAAGATGGCCCTGAGAAAACCCATTTCATCAATGGAAAAGGCGAGTTACATCAGAATGTAGTCATGATAAAAAGTAAATCTGAGCAGTGACAAAAGGTTCTAATTCAAGGTAAAATAACCTTTGAGAAGGTCAATGCCTAAATGATACCGAAGCATGAGGGTATCATGTCAAGTATTCGCCGCTGCAATCTTGACAAAAATATCACTCGTGATGAACGTGGAGTGAGTGAAGTCCTTGGAGTAATAATGATGCTAGCAATGGTGGTTAGCATTATGGGTGGTGTTTGGGTATTTTTGAATCCATATCTGTCTGATTTTGAAGATAATACCAGTTGGAATAAGGCCACTGGTATTGCAGATAGATTAGAAGACCGTATAGAAGTGGTTGGAGATTCTCCTAATGGTACTGGAATAAGGCATAAATTAACTATGCAGAGTTCACTTTTACAGGGCGTAACCAATATGGAATTGTGGACTATCTCAGCAGACTTAGTATCTACCGACCAGATCTCAATAAGGAGTGTTTCAGATAATACAATAGGGGTGACTGCCATGAATGATACAGCTCGTAAAATCTCAATTACCACGAGTGAAACATACTGGGAAGAGATAATCGCTTCAAGTCAATCTGAAAGTATTGTGTCCTATGATTCGATATCATCGGGTTGGAAAATTATTACTATCTATGATAGTGAAGATAACCCGATTCATCGAAGTATTACTTATCCAATTTCAGGTTTGAAAATTATCACTTCTCTTGCCTCCGGTGAGCATCAAATAAATATAGTAAATAATGCAAGAATTGAGCATTTTGCTAACTCCCCTTGGGAGATCAGTCAATTCCCTGTAATCCGATTTGAAGAATTGGCATCAGGAGAGTTCAGATTTTCTATTTTACTAACCAATATCGATGTTAACGGAACTTTAGGAATATCTTCGACTCTCGGAATAGATATCTTATCTTCCGGAACATTAACACCATTTTCAGGATTTTGCCATAACCTAAGATTTACTATGACAAATGAAATTGCAGCGGTGATAACACCACAATACAATGAGTTATGGCTTTCAGATTACTACCTTAATCGTGCTTCAGGAACACTGGATACATTTACTGGAATGATACCATTTGAGCGTTCAAGTGGATATGATGGAATCTCTGTAGAAACTCAAGGAATTCCATTATATCTTGATGTAAATATTCAGCAAGTGGTGGTGCAAAAATGAGAGTCAACTCAAAGAGAGATGACCAGGCAGTTTCTGCTGCAGTAGCCACTGTACTGTTATTTGGAGGAGTTGTCTCAATAATTGGCTTGATGTTAGTTTCCATGGTACCGGTTATAGAAGAACTAGAAGGCTCCATAGAAAGAGGAGATATGTCTTCACAAATGATGATATTAGCAGAGCAGACTGAATCATTAAGTGAAAATGGAATGCCAGGCGATTCAACTGAAGTGAAATTGATTCCTTTGGATGGTTCTCTTGGATGGGATGTCAGTCGTGGCGGTATGTGGTATTCATCAACTTGGCAAAAGGAATCTAGTTTCAGAATGAAAGGTGTACTTGATTTTGATAATTCATTGGAAATTAAGCACCCAGAATCTTTCACCTCCGCAGTATGCTTCGACGACCTACGTTTGGGCCCATCAAGACCATTTATCTATACTCCACCAATGTGGGCAGATAGCGCACAAATAGCGATTTCTACAGGATTAGCAATACCTCTTGGCCCAGTTGAAGTTGAAGTTAGCAATGATGGCCAGGTGGTTCAAACTGCTGACTTACAAATTTATGAATCAACAAGTGTCGATCTAAGTTCTTACAATGCACCAGAAATTACATCATCACATGAATTAGTAGTTATTTACTCTAAAGGCGATGGAGGTACATCCCTTCTTACTCCTACTCAATCAAGTCCTACTGACAATACTGGCAAAACCTGGAACATTCCTTTAGATGCTGGAGAAAGTCGTATTCATATATTCAGTGAAGACTCAAATCAAATAGAAATTGAATCATCTACTATTTCCCAGACTCATTATGCTATTGATACTGAACAGTTTAGAACAGGGGTCTCTTTTACTCATCAGTTCACACTGCTACAACCTGATGTCATCAGGGTAACTACCAGTACCAATTCACACTTAATACTACAAACTGAGGTCAATAATATCAGTGGTTCTACAACCTTGATTAGTCAAGATGGAAACTACCTCGGCCATTCATTTATTGCACCATCCCTTGAAGGGAAAATGGAGTTTAGCAATCCTGGAAGTGAAAGTGTTACTATAACTTGGCGTGGAGGTGGAACATCGATTGCCGCATTAGGAAATACAATTGTTGCATGGCCTCCTGCAGGAATCGATGGCGCCCCAATGCTAGATGCTGATGGTGACTTATTTGTAACTTGGAAAGTTTCAAATCAAGGAAATACTGGTAAAGGAATATACTTGCTACCTGGTGCAGATACCGGTGCTTCGTCTGGAATCCAGCATGAAGTGATTATAGAAAATGATGGCCAGACCCATAGTCTGTCAATATCCCGTGCTGGAAGTTCAAGTGAATGGAACATAACTGGAACATCGGAGATTCAAGGAATAATTGGAAATGATGTCCAAAATGTAATGCAAAGTATATCGCCAGGAACATACCAAATGAATGTCACTGAAGGTCACCCTCTGAGAGTTCACCATATTTCGGGTGATAGCGGAATTATCCAAGCATTACATGATGGCGCACAAAGGTGTAGTAGCGTAAATATGATGGCAAGTGGGTGGATAACAGTAGACTTACCATGGGACTCGTTGAGTGGTCAAGAAGACTTTAAAGTCATGCAAGCATGGAAAAGTGGTGAGTTTCCTGCAAGTATGGAGATCACATTAATTGGTCATCAAGGAGCATCTACTCACTCCAACTTAGCCACTTCTTGGGTATTTCATCTATCGAGGTTGGCCTATTCGTTTTCCTCCTCAATTACTGGGATGGAAGTTGCCTACACTGGTGGTGCAATTGTAACAAACCATCCTGAATTTACTCCAACTATAATCCGTGAGCCTGTAGACCGCTCTGGCCCAGGACCAAGGTTCGCTGCAACCATTCCATCATTACATCCAGTAAATGAAGGAGTGATTGGAGGAGGGAGTTTGACTTTAGATATCGAATTATCATCACGGGAAACTTTGGCCTCTGATATCGCCTATGAAATAAGACGTGGTTGGTCAGAGCCATATGGTGCTGCAATTGCAAATGATGCATCGGATGGATTAGAACTTAGTGAAGATTGGGCAATTTATCCTGGAAGATTAGATCTGTTAACCGATTATGTTGGGTGGGTCCCTGATCCAAGTTTAGGAACTTCGGAGGCCGTTTGGCATACCGGTGGAGAGGCGATACAATTTTCTTTACAAATTTCAGCACTTGATGTATTAATGTTGGAGGCTTTAGGATGAAGCACTCACTAATGCGAAAGGACACAAATGGTGCTGCTACTGAACTTGGCTATATTTTCACTTTCCTTTTAGGAGTACTACTTCTTTCTATGTTCAGTCTATGGGCATGGGATATTGAAACTGCAACGAGAGAAAGATGGAATGAACAAGCTGTTCAAGCCAATATGGATGATATTGCTGCTGCTGTTGAAAGGGCGGATGAGGCGAGTCGAATGGGCGATATACAATATTCAGAATCAATATATTGGCGGGCTACTGAGGCAGATGAGAATCAATTTGTTCTAAGTTTAACAAATGATTTACTTATTCTAGAAGATAATGGAGGATTATTAGACTTAGAAGTTTCAATTTCAGGTGCTGGAAGTGGAAACCACTCTGGGTCTGTACAACTATCTGGAATCAGTTCAATTTGGATAGTTCACTCAGATGGGGTAACTAAAATCCAACTTGAACGACCTCAGTAATCATCGTCCCATTACTGCATTGTGAACTTGGGTTTGAACATCTCTCATTCTGGATTTAGCACCTAATTCTCTAAATACGGATAATGCTCTTTGCAAATACTCCATCCGACGTGACTTATCTGATGCTACAGTTCCTAATCTTGTTAGTAATTCACCTATTTGCATTCGTAAATCATTAGCCTCAGCAATAATTAATGCTTCACGGAAATGTTCCATTGCTTCCTCAGTACGGCCAGCATCTTGTAGAACTTCACCCAGTAGAATAGTAATATCTACCATTGAAAGAATATCTCCTTCTTCACCCATTGCTTCTAGAGCGTTAGAATAATGATGAGATGCGACATCAAGATCTCCAATCTTAGCATGATAGCGCCCTAATACTGCCTGAGCACGGGCGTGTATCTGGTGGTTTTCAGAGTTATCAGATTTTTCAAAAGCATCTAATGCATGTTTCCTTGCACGCTCAATCTCTCCCAAATCTAGGAAAGAACGTGCTAGAATAAGTTGTGCAGATATCAACTCAACACCATCATTCTGTTCTAATATTGCTTCGACTTCCCCATAAGATTCAAGAGCCTTTGAACGGTCATTTTTTCTTCTTAGCAAGTATCCCATGTTGTTGTATGACCTAGCAGCACCCTTAGCATCTCCAAGTTCAATGAAATTCTTTAATGCTTCATTGTGCATTGACAATGCATCTTCCAAGTTTCCTTGTTTTAGAGCAATATCTGCTAATGCTGACAATACTTCTGCTTGTATTGGAATATTCTTTAATTCCAAAGCACCCTTCTGAGCCTCAGTGAAAACTTCCTTTGCATCTTCAAAGCGACCGAGTAGAGCCATTATCTCTCCCTGAAGTTGATTGATACTAGTCTTAGATTCTAGAATAATATCCGAAAATTCAATTTGCTCAATCAATCCAAGTAATTCCATATGGCCAAGAGAAACTAAACCACGGCCTTCTTCTACTATAATTTTAGCAGCATCTTCACTCGAATTAGAATTAATCAAATGATAGATTAGTTCGATAGTGAATCCTGGTGTCTGTGTGGCTTTCGAATACCATTCAGCACACTTGGAATGAGATTCTATCTTAGTTTTATCATCCAAACTTCTAAGCAAGAACTCTCTTATTAAATCGTGAACATCATATATTTCTGATTCAACTTGACGAGCCAGTCCTTGTTCAACAAGAGAATCTAATTCATCTGTATCCAAATTCTGTTCAGCGAGTGCGCCAAGAGCGACTGGTTCTCGATAAATCGACAAAGCTGAAAGAAGTCTCTTCTGCTCTGCAGTTAATTTCGAAAAGATTTCAACAGTTACATAATTTTCTAATGTCTCATGGAAAGCACCTGCTGAAGCACCTCTGTTAATCAGTTCCAGTACGAGTGGGTGACCGCGAGAAATACCATGAATGTACAACCACTGTTCTTCACCCATATCCTCATAACTACTCAATAGTTTACGACCTGAGTCTGAATCGAGTCCATCGAGTGGCAGAACTAAACTTGCAATACGACCTTCGGCATCTTTTGCAGGAACTACAGGTTTGAATGAGCGTGAGAACATTACTAAACCTATTTCCTCTTCACTACCAAGAAGTCCTAGAGCCATAGCTTGGAAGGTTTGGTGTAGAGTTGTATCAGAAATTTTATGAAAGTCATCAATTACAATCAAAGAAGGAGCACCGCCCAGTGCATCAATTAAAAATCGTGCTGAGTCAGCAGGCTTTGGAACAGGTGTTGATGCGATATAGTCGGCAAAGGTAGAATCTCCGATATTTGCCAACCAGTCTGCAATTGATTCAAGGAAGGAACGAGAGCCTGCCTGATCTTGACACCTATGATAAAATAAATTCCGTCTATGCATAAAGCGTTCAATCAATTTAGATGCCATAGTAGTTTTTCCAATACCTGCAATTCCGGGAATCATCAAAGTAGTGGCCCTAGCATCCAAAAGGTTACACATATTATCGAGTTCCTTTTCACGTCCATAGAAATGTCTTAATCTTGGTAAATCACCTAATGATGTCACCAACTGCTTTTCAACATGCTTAGATAAGTCTCTTTCAATCAAATCAACAGAAAGCATTCTAAGATCTAAAATACAGTTCTCATCTAAATATCTAATTATATCTACTGAGCGCATATTGAACGGTAGTATAGTATTTATCTCCCCTAAATTAGTATTATGAATCTGTCCTTCTTCCAATATACACCTCAGTGGGAAACTCCTAAGTTCATTCCATGTTTCTTCTGCAACAGTCATACCAGAATCAGTCAAAAAGTATGCTTTACGTTTCCTAGAAACACCTTTGACGTGGGCTTGTCTTTCTATAAGTAATCCTTGGTCTTTTAGGCCAGCAATAGCCCTTGGCACATTAGAACGAGCTATAGCAACTGCATTCGCTATTCCCATTTGAGAAAGTGAAAATGGCACTTCGACACTGTTCTTATAATCAGAATAATCCAATAAGTGGAGGAGAATTCTCTCCTGAACACCTGGTTTGGCAGTTGAAACCATGTTAAAACCTCAATTCTGCCCAGGAACATAGTTAGGGTCTGGAACCCATTGATTTGTTTCAGCATCCCATAACCATCCAGGGTGTTGAGAAGATGTTGCTTGCTGAGTGAGTTGTTGTTCTTGCTGAACTGGTTGCTGAATCACTTGTTGTTGTATTTGCTGAACTTGTTGAGTCGCTACAGTTATCTCAGGAACTTTCTTGTTCTTTGCCCAAGCATATGGGTCTACAGCCTGTTCAGTATTGTGACCTGCTTCTACTAAATCTTCTAATTCTTCCTCAAAGGTGAAGAAAAATGCACCTACACCAGCAAGTACTGCAATACAAATGATTACGATTATTATAATTATTAGAAGATTAGAACTTTCTTCTTCAGAAGTTAATGATAAAGCGAATTGAGTATCCTGATTATCATTAGTACTACTGAATAATTGACCATCCATTTCGAAAACCACTTGCCTAGAATCTGCTGAACCTAATTGACTTGTAGTCAAAAACATCTGCCAAGTTCCATCAGGTGATACTCTGGTTGAATTAATTTCTTGACCAGACCCTGAATCAAACCTTGCCTTGACCAAACTATTTGGTAAACCAACTCCAGAGAAAGATGCTGGTTCAGTGGTTGTTACTACCGAGCCCGTGTTATCTCTTAGAACTGTGAATTTTATTGCTTCAATATCAATATCGACTGATCTTGAAAGTTTTGAAAGTTCACTGCCATCGGTGGCTTTGAACTTAACATCTATTAGAGACCAACTATTTATTTGATCTGAACGAGTTGCTGAAGGGTTGTAAGAGGCAATTCCATCAACCGAAATTGAAAAATATGAATCATAGAAATTATCAATCTCAGTACTAGGGTCATCATATACTTCGAAAACCAGAGTACCTCCTTCTGGGTCATTGAAGTATTCATTTAAATCAAATGTAGCCCCGATTCCACATCGATTAAGACTTCTTGAGTTTTCATCACAGTATACTTTCACAGTATTCGCCCATCCAGAAGGATTGAACGTTGGTGCTAAATTATCTACAGAATTATCAATAGTTATTATCACTGAGATCTCTGAAGAGAAATCTTGCCCATCAAAAGACCGAAGAACTATTTCATAGTTAGAATTATGAGGCAGACTGTTGGTTTTCCAAACATTGGTCAGGTCCCATGAGGTATTGAAAACTCCCGAATCGAGTTGGTCTTGTCTAACAATAATATTCGTAGGTGAGTTTCCGGTATTACGTCCCCCTTGATAAATATCAATTTCTACTCTAGTGACTACACCATCATTATCCCAAACATAACCGCTGATAGGCGTAGAAATACTTCCTCTAATCACTTCACCAGAATACATACTTTCCAAGACGATACCGGGAATGGCATTATCATTTTCAATATTGACCTCGAGGCTTTGTGGGTCGCAAGTATCAGCATTGTAATCATTGGTACAGAAGTCGCTATCAGCAGCCCAAATCGTAAATGTATACTGACCAGTAGCATAGATAGAATAATCCCAATCATATGACCAAGCACTTAGAGATTGACCAACTTCAGCATTAATACTAAATTTAGATGTTTGGCCATTTTCATTATTTCTAATTTCAAACCAAATCTTCTGAATGTCACTTCCTCTGATTCCTAGATACTGGTCTGATGCAGTTCCGCTGAAAGATACAATATAACCTTTCGACGAACTTGGTGAATGGGATTGACCATCAGATGGGGTATTAACAATAACAGATGGAGCTTCAAGGTTCAACTTGAACTTCCTAACAGTGAGGGGTGAGTATTCAAGTCCATCATAAGAGCGAACTCTGAATGTCACATCACCCTCTCCTTCAGGGTACGAAGACATGTCCCAATCAAATGTCCAACTACTGAAAGGATAACTCTCTTGATTGATCATACCGCCTGAGTTGGAAGTATCTACTGCTGAGTACCATTGGTCAGATCCAGGTGGCTGAATTTGTACATCTTCCACGTAACCAAATTGCTTCTGCATTGCAATAATATCAGAGGCATAAGGTGGAGCTTCACCATCCCATGCAGAACCGCTTAGTGATACTGTACGAGCGAATGATGTGAATTCGGGCTGAGTTAGAGTAACACTTGGTGGCATATTATCCAAATTGATAATATCGTCAATTGGCCCTGTTAGAGTAAAATCAAAGTCATAAACACCTTTTCCAAATTTGTATGCTTCAACACTATAAGATGGTATCTCTCTACCTGTTAAACAATCAGGGTCATTTGCGTCTGTCAAAGTATCTCCATCATTATCATATCCATCAGAACATGTATTTTCATCCATGGTTGTAGTAGTTGCAGGAGGTCCTGCATCGACTACAACAGTTATATCTTCCTCGCCAACTTGATTATTCCAATTTCTATCGAGATAGAAATCGCTTGGAAGTGTAACTTCAGGTGTATATCCAAACTGGTCAGTAGTGAGAGAGTAAAGTGGGAATCCAGTGGAATTCTTTATTATTACAGTTGCCTCATTGACGTTACTATTCGAGGCTTTGATTTGGAACCTTACTAATTCTCCTTCTCTTACTTGAGTTCCCCATGCAGAATTTTGATTCTGAACGTGGATTTTAGAAGTATCGAAGTTCTGTAAACCGGCATATGATAAAACTGTAGAATTATTGACTAATTCTAGAGACATTGGCATACCAACAGGCGGCATTTCAGATGTATCAGGGACTTTTAAACACTGATTTTGAACCGCAGGACACTCAGAATTTAACCAGCGTAATTGGATTGGGAATATTTCGCTACCACCAGCATTTGGAATGTATTCTGATTGAATAGTCACTCGAGATTCAGTAATATTGTAAACTTGTGTAGCGTTAGTATATGTATTTCCGGAGAAGTAACCGATTGAACCATACTTGTTCCCATAGTTATCATCATGATGAGAAATATTAACACCAAAACTCTCAGTTTGCATATTATTACCTTGAATATTTACAATACCACCCTTAATTCTAAGAGCATCTCCAACACTGTTAGATACAGTGTTATTGTAAAGTGTGGCTGAACTACGGAATATGTGGATTGCAGGACATTGGAAGTCACCGCCATACATCTTTTCAGAGTTACATGTACCTTGATTATTAGAAATTATATTATTTTCCATATATAATCTCGATTCAGTAGGCTGAATTGACGGCCATCCAGAATCTTGATAGTGATATTCACCATGAACAACCGGTTCTCGTCCAGTATCAGTAATCGTATTACCAATTGCTACAACATCTGATGTACCGTAAATCCAAAGGCCGTTAAATCCACCTATAGGTCCAACAATATTATTCTCCAATGTTGCTATGGATGAACGAATTGCAATCCCCGAACCTTTCTCAGCGCCAGAAATATTATTTCCAGTAGCAGATATTCTGGCTTGATCATAAGCAGTAATTCCTGCACCATCGGTAGTAATGAAATTATTATTATTTATCTGTAAAGTATGCTTGATGTCTCCAGTTTGCTTTAGACCTTTTGTATCAACTGCAGCACAGTTGACTGTAAATTCCGAATTTGCAAGTTCTCCTGAGGATTGACGGAAGAATGCACCATAGCCATTTTCAGTAATTTCTATATCATCAAAATTAGCATAACTATTTTCAACATATATCATAGAAATACCATTACCATTAGTTCCACAAGTACCTTCTGAATCTCCTGTGAATTCTAGGTCTACTACTGAGAATGGGTCGGAAATCCCTGCCCCAGCTCCATATGCTGAAAGAGCAGCAGACTTACCAATCGAATAATCATCAAGACCAAGTTTCAATTTAGAGTCTGTGATGCTAGGATTCGCTAAATCAACCAATAAAATATTTGTTCCGTTGACATTTTCAAACTCTAAACCATTTGCAGTAGTTTCTGAACCATCAAAAACTAAAGCAGAATATTTAGGAGCTACACCGCTAAAGGTATCTACGGCCATCTCAAATCCGTATGCATTAGTAAAAACAACATGATTCAATCCAGTCTTCGACTGGTCAATGGTATTTCTTATCACCATACCGCTACCACACGCAGTATCGATACTGACTACACAGGCACCTCTGATAGTATAATCAGTAGGTAGAGTCCATGTGAACCTAGTTTGAGATGCAGCACTTCCATCGGAAGATGCTCCACAAGATGTAGACGCCACACATATTGCACCTTGAACATCAATATGCTTCCCATATGGGATATTGACTGTTGTACCTGTGCTCACGACTAAACTTGCACCTGCAGCGATAGTTACATTGTCAGTGAGTGTGTGGGTGCCAGACCAAGTCTCTTGACCGTTAAGAGTGCCATTAGTGGTTTGGTTAATTCCTGCGGCTGAAGAATTAGGTAACATTAGCATTCCAGTAAGAGATGATAAAATTAGTAGCATAACTAGAGAAATACTTTTTCCTGATTTTTTGTTCGACATTGTTTGGCCTCTAGAGTTGCCATTGATGCCATGAATATAATGCTGCTCCCTTACTGTCGCTGCATTTGTATCATAAACATGAAAAAGTATCAAGATTTCAATCGTTAAAGTATCACAAAGTAGCAATAGTATCAATACCACCAAGTATTATTCAGCAATTAGGCATCTTCCTAACTTCTTCTAACCAAGAGCCTGCGTCCAAATTACCATACCCTAAGCCATCATCATGGTCATAAATTGAATCACTGGCGCTAACTCGTAAAGATTCCTTCACACCTTCGATACAAGAACTTCCCAGTGTTGAAGAAGGTCTCAACTGAGGTTGATCTTGTAGAATTAATGCTAAAGCTCCTGTAACAAATACAGTCGAATCAGAAGTTCCACTACTAGAAAACCAAGTATTTCCAGACCCTGTACTGATGATACCAACACCTGGGGCGATAATTTCTGGCTTTTGATGAGGGTGGGAACGTTGCTGGCCATCATAGGTCATCTGATTACCTCTTGAACTGTTTTCCCATAAATCTCCACCTTGTGATGAAGCACCTACTGATATTGCTAATGGAACATTACTGGGTACTGAAACTCTACCATCATCTCCATTACCACCATCATTACCTGCAGCAGCAACGACAAATATTCCACGATCTAGTGCCTTTCTTGTCGAGGACACACTCGGCCCTTCTCGGGTCATCCCATCGCTCTGTGTACCCCCTAAGGAAAGCGAAATTATATCTGCAGAAAATTCATTGATACACCATTCAATAGCATCCGATATAGTCTGCTCGCCAGCCGTATTCATACCTGAACCGTCATCATCCAAAGCCGCAACCACTCCCAAAGTGATTCCAGGAGCGACTCCCGTTTGGTGAGATTGAGATATCAAAATGCCTGCCATCAAAGTACCATGAGCAATTGCCCCGTAATCTACTGGACTGGCAGAATTAGAAATCATATCATTGAAAACTACCTGAAATCCTTGAAATGCTGAATGTGAAATATCAATTCCTGTATCTACGATACATACCCTAATCCCTTCACCGGTTAATCCATTCAAAATTTCATCTTCAAATCCAGCCTGTTCAATGGCCCACTCCGATTTAGGGGGGGGCAATTCAATGAACATAAATCCTGATTGCCAAACCCAAAGCATCAATGATGCAAGGATAGCAAATAATACGAGATTAGTGAACAAAAATCTACGACTTCTTACCCGATGTATTGGCTTCGCAATCATCGGTGCCCAACCTGTAACCTCAGCTCTCCATTCATCTTGAAAGCCAACAACGGATGGATCAATGGCTGAAAGAATCCGGTCATCATCCGGTTCAGGAAGAAGTTCGATATTCTCTAAACTACCCAAGGCTTCACCACTACAGACTCAACTTCGGGGTACAGCATTTAATGACTTGTCTCAAATCAGAATCTAGTCGACGATTTATTTCTTGCTACCTTCAAGCCACCATAGGCGACAAGAATAGTCAAAGCTACGATAACCACCATAAGCCATACGGATGAATCCTTTTCAACATTCAGTTTAGTTGGGAGGTCGAAATCGAAAGATTCAACCTCTCCTGTAGTGAAGTTCTTATCCTCTCCTTCTACATCGACACTAACTGCATAACGTTGATCTGTCTTGGAAGTTGCATTGAGTTGGAATATTGCATCAACTGTCTGTCCAGCGCCCACTGAAATAGTCTGTGGAGTGAATGATTCAAGAACTGTTCCTGTATCATCAATTCGGTTTGCAGTAACTACTACTGTTCCTGCAGCTCTAAATCCGGAATTTTCAACAGGAATAATTAATTCTCCGCCACCGATTTCATTTTGATATGACTTTTCATAAACAGATGATTCATCGACACTAAGAGAAATCCTTGCTGAATAAATATCAACTTCCACCGTAGTGTTAGTAATACCATCTTCACTTGAAACGGTAAACCATGCTTGGACTTCACCGGAGGTAAAGTCAGAAGGCGCAAATACTGTGAAAGGTTGAGATATTGATGCACCCTTGGAGATATTCAGATAGGTCAATTCAGGCGTGATTTGCCATCCAGTTCCAAGAGTATTGGTTTGTTCAATCTTAACATTGTCATTACCATTACCAGTATTGGTTATTGTAAAAGAGAAAGAACTCGTTCCACCAGGTGAAACACCAGTCTCATCAATAATATCTGAGATTTCAATCCCATAGGTTTCTGGTATTGAAACAGTAATGAATTTCGAACTTGAAATTCCACCGTCATTCTCTACGCGAATCTTGATACTATGCCCATCTTCGAAACTCGTAACTGAACTTGCATTTGGCATTACAATTCTTGCCTTCGAAATACTCGAATTAGATACTGAATCATCAGATAAAGATTCACCGATACCCATAGTAACTTCTACTGAAGAAACCCAATCAGTACCGTTAAAGAACTCAAGACTCCATAGTTCAGAGTCCATGTTAGCTTGTACCGAACCGGTGACAATGAATACATCACTATTCTCAGAACCTTCATAAATGGCACCAACATCAAATTCAATTACCTTGTAATCATCTCCATCTTTGATTGCAGTAAGTTCTTCTACACTGTTAAATGTCGCATTTACGATTGAATTCATATCAATACTGATAGAAGTTTCTGAATTAATTCTACGAGAATAATCCATTTCAACATCTAATATTCCTTGCTCAATATCTTGCGAAGAGAAGAAGGAATAGTCCATAGAAATATTTCTCTGATGTTGTATTGTAGTAAATTCAGAAGTTAACTTAACAGTTCCTAATGGCATCAATACTCTAATTTCTCCATTTGAATCAACACTGTAATTCCATGATGATCCAAGTTCTAAGTCGAAGGAAACTTCTACATCTGATTGTATAAATGCATATCCTTCTGCATCAGATGAACCTGTATGGTGCTCATTTAGATTGATATCTTCCCAATTTGTTGAAATTTCAACCCATCCACCAGTAGTCATATTCATTTCTAGAACTCCACCACTGGATATATTGGCATTCAAGAATCCTACTGCGACTCCACCACCATTCTCATCAACATTTTGACTCTGAACAACAACTGTCCATATTCCTGGAATTATGTTTTCGTCCCACGAAAGTGTCCCGTCAAGGTATGTTCCTATGACGTTTAGAGGCTCTAAATCTGAGTCTGAACTTGGATAAAGTGTAATTGATGCGCCATCAAGTTGAAGGTCCGGATTAGATAGAGAGGTTTGGATAGTTCCACTGACATCGACATTTTCTGCTTCCATCAATATATCTTGAGTCACCGCATAATCTTCCACGACAAAGCCTGATTGATTATCCATATCATAGTAAACGGTTCCATAACCTAACTTTTCTACAGTTACATTGTAGATATCTCGAATAGGAACAAATAGTTCCCAATCTCCATCTTCATCTGTCGATATTGTTTGGTTAAATCCTGTTGAAGTATTATCTTTAACTGTGACATTCGCTCCAAAGATCCATTCATCAGCCAAGTCAATATTATCACCATCTGAATCCCAGTAGACAGTTCCTTGAATCAAAACAGTGACTTCTGTATAGACTGTACCTAATTCCACTGAGTCATTGACTGCATCTAATATTGAGAATGGAGTACCATAGGTATCTAACGATAGTGAGCGATTAGTTCCTTGGTTATCCAAGAATAGGCTCCAAGAACCTGGCATTAAGTCATCAGAAATATTTCCTTCAAGACTTGAAGATTTCAAAGTGACATTACCAAACCCATCATTACTAACTGCAATAACTCTAGCACCATTTACTGGTTCCTCAGTCAAGTTTTCTAAGAGTTGCATGGTAATTTGCATAGACTCGACCATTTCTAATACTAATCCTGTACGAAGTGCAGAATCATCACTAACTGTCAATGGCATTCTAAGTAAAGTAGTATTATTCTGTCCAACTACTGGAGAGACAATTACTACCCAATCACCTGCTTCAACATATGATGAGAATTCTCCAGTTAAATCACTTGAGATATCATGCCAGTCATTTCTTGACTCGTTATACAATGAGAAGTCAGCCTTGAGTTCAATACCATTGCTGTCCTTTAGCACTCCTTCAACCAACCACTGATTCTCAAACGATATGGTGAAGTTTTGCTGTTCATCGTCTAGAGAAACATAAATATTCTTGGAAACAAACATATTATTGTAATCGGTAGCATTTTCTGTACCGATAGGATAATTCTCGACTGTAAGCGTATATGTTCCAGGTAGTAAGTCCAAGGAAATCTCACCGAGTGTGGTGAAATCTGATAATGTAACATTAGTCAAATCCTCACTCAGAAGCGAACTACTCAAAGTGAAGTTTGAATTCACTGGAGTTCCGAAATCTAGTGAACCGTTTCCAGCAGCATCAATGAATATATCGAACCTTACAGATTTAGATTCCGGGTTAGCTGTCAACTCAACAGAATTTGTTGTGAAGTTATCAGTTACAATGTGGCCCAATAGTGGAGATA
>TARA_B110000459_G_scaffold15147_1_pt1 | contig 37910 bp, 29 predicted proteins | sample TARA_B110000459 | Tara Oceans TARA_B110000459 (sample SAMEA4398296) | marine metagenome | biome: Polar Biome; feature: [SRF] surface water layer (ENVO:00010504); material: water (ENVO:00002006), including particulate matter (ENVO:01000060) such as... | depth 5 m | reverse complement strand
GTGGTTACTCCAGGTATTTCTACGGGATATTGAAATGCTAAGAAAATGCCAAGCCTAGCTCTTTCGTCTGGATCTAGTTCTAAGAGGTCTTCATTCGCGAATTGAATACTACCGCTGCTTATATCATAAACGTCTCTTCCTGTAATCACATTCGCTAAGGTGCTTTTTCCAGTTCCATTTGGCCCCATAATAGCATGAATTTCTCCTGGCTTAACTTCTAAGTTAAGTCCTTTGAGTATTTCTTTGTTGTCAATACTTGCTTTAAGGTTTTCTATTTTTAACATTTTTTTTATTTTTTGCTTTTAGTTTTTTGGCTAATAGCTTTGTATTTGAATACTATTCTGAATCGCAAGGAGTATTAATAATTAAACATTAACCCACACTTCCTTCTAGACTTATTTCTAATAATTTTTGCGCTTCAACTGCAAATTCCATAGGTAGGTTTTTAAAAACTTCTTTACAAAACCCGTTGACTATTAGGTGAACGGCTTCTTCATCTCCAAGTCCACGCTGATTGCAATAGAACAATTGATCCTCTCCAATTTTTGAAGTGGTAGCCTCATGCTCAACCTTAGCGGTTTTGTTTTTAATTTCTAAATAGGGGAAGGTATGTGCCCCACATGTTTCGCCCATTAACATACTATCACATTGCGAGAAGTTGTATGCGTTTTCGGCAGTTTTATTTATTTGCACTAAGCCTCTGTATGAATTTTCACTATGTCCGGCTGAGATGCCTTTGGAGACTATTCGACTTCGGGTATTTTTTCCAATATGAATCATTTTGGTTCCGGTGTCTGCTTGTTGGTAATTATTCGTTACAGCCACTGAGTAAAATTCGCCGATAGAGTGGTCTCCTTTCAAAATGCAACTGGGATATTTCCATGTTACGGCGCTTCCCGTCTCTACTTGAGTCCACGATATTTTAGACGAAACACCTTGACACAATCCACGCTTAGTTACAAAATTGAATATTCCACCTTTACCATTTTTATCACCGGGATACCAATTTTGCACGGTTGAATATTTAATCTCAGCTCGATCTAAAGCAATTAACTCTACAATAGCTGCATGCAATTGATTCTCGTCTCGTTGAGGTGCCGTACAGCCTTCTAAATAGCTTACATAGCTATCATCTTCAGCAATAATTAGAGTTCTTTCAAACTGCCCAGTGTTTTCTGCATTTATTCGGAAATAAGTGCTTAATTCCATTGGGCATCTTACTCCTTTCGGGATATACACGAATGATCCATCACTAAATACAGCAGAGTTCAAGGCCGCATAAAAATTGTCTCTAGGTGGTACAACTGTACCCATATATTTCTTAACTAATTCAGGATGTTCTTGCACGGCTTCTGAAATAGACATGAAGATAATTCCTACTTCGGCAAGTTGTTTCTTAAAAGAGGTGAAAACAGACTCACTATCCATTACAAAATCTACTGCTACACCAGCCAACATTTTTTGTTCTTCAATTGGGATTCCCAATTTTTCGTAGGTTCGAAGTAATTCGGGATCTGCTTCATCGAGGCTGTTTAGCTTCTTTCTTTCTTTTGAAGCAGCATAGTAACTTATGCTCTGAAAATCGGGCTTAGAATACTTTACATGTGCCCAGTTGGGCTCATCCATTTTTTGCCAAATAGCAAAAGCCTTCAATCGATAATCCAAGAGCCATTGCGGTTCATTCTTCTTAGCAGAAATGAATCGAACAACATCTTCATTTAAGCCTATTTCGGCTATATCCTGCTCAATGTCTGTTGTGAAGCCATATTTATATTCTCCTGAGGTAGCTTCCTCTAATATGATATCGTCTTTACTCATAGTTTTATTTGCGAACCCAAAAATAAGGTCATTTACTTGATATAAGAAGTGTTGTTTAGAATTATTCTACATAACAGAAGAATAACTAAACTTTAAATAAAAAAGTTTGCCCTTGTGAACGATTTTTAAATTGAAATTATTTTAGGCAATTTAAGAATACTGGCAACAGGGGCTTAGCTTTTGCGATCTTTCCTTGATTGTTCAACCATTTCTCCCATATCGGCACCTAAGCTTAAAATATTTTTCATAGCTGCCTCCGATTTAATATTTAAAAACTCGACATCCGAATTTTTAACTAAGAAAACATAGCCATTCGTTGGATTGGGAGCTGTAGGAGTAAAAACGGTTAGCAGTCCTTCTTCAGTTTCGTCAGTAACGAATCCCATCATTTTAACTCCGTTTGCAAATGGTTCGATTAGAACCACTTGAGAAAATGCTGTTTTTTCTTTACCGAAGAATTGTTGAACCGTATTTTTTATCGTACTATATAAAGGCAAGCGCGAAAAAGCCTGCTCTTCAATCCAATTAAAAACGCTATTCCCAAATTGTGTACGAATAACTAGTCCAATAGCAAAACAAATTGCTGTGATGATTCCAAAAGCTAAAATCTTAATGAGCAGTTCATTCCATCGTTCCGGGAATAAGGCAGATATTGGATCGATGATGCCATCAAAAAAACTTATGACCCATTTCGCCAACATAGCGAAAATAGCTAATGGAAGTATGACAACTAGTCCTCCTAAAAAGGTAGTGGCTAAAAAGTTTTTAAAATTATTCATCGTAATTTATCTTCAAGGTGGAGCTTGTAGGGTGCGATTGACAGGTCAGAACATAACCTGCTTCGATCTCTTTATCTGTCAATGCTTCAGAATCATTCATTTTAACACTTCCTTCAGTCACCTTTGCTCTGCAAGTTGTACAAGCTCCAACCATACAAGCAAATGGGGGATCGACATTGGCATCTAAAGCTGCATCTAAAACAGTTTCTTCGCCCTTAATTTCCAAGCTAAAACTAGCGCCATCATAAATGATTTCTACTTGACTTGTACCATCAAATTCGTCATCTACTTGTCCGACTGTAGCCTCTATCTTTTCGCCTAAACTTTTTTCAGTAAAATATTCTCGATGGACCTTTTCTTTCGGAATCTGAAGCTTTTGCAATGCGCTACTCACGCTATCCATTAGCCCGCCTGGTCCGCACATGTAAAATTGTGCCGATGAAAAATTCATATTGGTATGATTTTTTAATAAATCTATACACACCGCTCCGGTAATCATGCCTTCTATAAATGGTAGTTCTTCCTCGGCTTTTTTCCCAAACCCCAAAAAGCCGCCGGTTTTATTAGGTTTATCAAAAACATGAATAAGTTTAAAACGATCGCCAAAGGTTTTTTGTATTTCTCCTAATTCTTTCTTGAAAATAACTGAATCACTATTGTAATTGGCATAAAACAAACTTACCCTTGTCTGACTAGAAAGGTTTAAAGCACTTTTGACAATTGAAAAGAGCGGGGTGATTCCACTTCCACCTCCAATCAGGATGTAATGTTGACTATCTTTTGGGTCAATATCCGCCTGAAAATTCCCAAGCGGTGTCATGGCTTGTAGACTATCTCCCTCTTTTAATTCTTGATTGAAAAAACTCGATACCACACCACCTTTAACCTCTTTTACCGCGATGGTAGGTTCTTCATTTATTGCAGGGGAAGAGCATAGTGAGTATGACCGGTTATGGTCCGAGCCATTTACGTTCACTTTAAAGGTGATATATTGCCCTGGAATATACTTGAAATCATCTTTGAGATCAGTTGGAATGTTTAGAGTAATCGCCACAGCATCCTTGGTTTGCCTTTGTATGCTTTTAACTTTTAACGTATGGAAATTGGACATAAAATATGATTTATAATCTTGTTAATACAAGATTTTAGCAAAAATGGTTAAAAACTTGTTTCAGGTGGTCTGCGATGGATTCCGCATTGTTTCCTTCAATCTGATGACGTTCAATAAAGTGAACAAGTTTCCCATCTTTAAACATTGCCATACTCGGAGAGGATGGGGGATAAGGGGATAGAAATTCACGCGCTTTATCTACGGCTTCTTTATCAACACCAGCAAAAACAGTAACCAATCTTTCTGGTTTTTTTTCATTATTTACTGCTTCTTTAACCGCTGGCCTTGCTGCTCCTGCGGCACAACCGCAGACAGAGTTTACGATTAAAAAGGTAGTTCCTTCTGTATTGCCGAGTGTTTTTTCTACTTCTTCTGCACTTAATAACTCAGAAAATCCAACGCTTGTCAAATCTTCTTTCATTGGTGCTACTAAATCTGGTGGATACATATGTTTTAATTAATTGTGGTTATTAATATTTTATCTCTCTAAATTAATTGATACTTAGCAATATAAGGATTGTCAAGTACTTTGTAATAGGTGTATTCGTTTCATTCTATAGAAAACCAAGCTCTAACATCGCCTCCTCACTCATCATCTCTTGATTCCATGGTGGCTCAAAAACGAGTTCAACACAAGCTTCCGTTACGCCCTGAACTCCAGCCGCTTTATCTTCAACTTCTTGTGGGAGTGATCCTGCCACAGGACAAGAAGGTGAAGTTAAGGTCATTATAATCTCTACATTACGTGCATCATCAATATTCACTTCATAAATCAAACCTAATTCATAAATATCAACAGGAATTTCGGGGTCGTAAACCGATTTCATTGCTTCAATTATTGCTGACTTTAACTCTTCTTTATCTTTTAGTACTTTGCTCATAATAGGATTCAATCAAGATTACTTAGTTTTACATCTTTACTAGTGGAACAAAATTAACAATTTAGAGTTCATCTAAATACATTATTTATGAATAATTATTTTATCACAGGGTCAAGCAGCGGTATTGGGAAAGCCTTGGTAGAGGAGTTGTTGAATTATCCGAATAATAAAATAATCGGCATAAGCCGCACGAATACGCTAAGTGATAAGCAATTTGAACATTGGAAATGTGATTTATCAAATGGATCAGAGGTGAAGGCTTTTAACTTTGAAAAGATAGAAAGAGCGGATCGAATTGTACTTATTAATAATGCTGGTGATTTAGGCGAAATAGCGTATGTAGGTCAACAAAGTGATGACAATATCATAGCATCGAGTATGGTAAATTTTACTTCAGCCGCCGTGTTGATGAATAAGTTTATATCCGCTTATCAAGATTTTGAAGGAGAAAAAATTATTGTCAATGTAAGTTCAGGTGCAGCGAATAGCGCCTATGATGGATGGGCGAATTATTGCAGCGCAAAGGCAGCGTTAAATATGTTTACTCAAGTTATTCATGAAGAACAACAAGCCCAGAATTTCCCTATTCAAGCTTATGCAATTGCCCCTGGGGTTGTCGATACCCTAATGCAAGATACAATTAGAGAAGTGGAAGAACGTTCATTTAGCCGAATTGAAAAGTTTAGAGCGCTCAAGGAGAACAATGAGTTATACCAAGCTCATGCGGTAGCTGAACGTATGCTTGCCTTAATCATGGACCCTAAAACGATTCCATCACTCATTTCAAGAATTCAGCTATGATAAGGTCCTTAGTACTTCTAATCCTTTTTTTATGTGCTGTTAGGCTAAACGCTCAATTTGAAGAGGGATTTAATGATCTACAAAATAGTACAGCCCTTAGGGGTGCTTCCATAGGTATTTGTTTTGTGGATGTATCAACAGGTGAAACTTTGTTTGGAAACAATACCTATCAATTTTTCTATCCGGCATCGGTACAAAAAGTGATTACAACGGCAGCGGCTCTTAGCTTGTTGGGAAGCGACTACCAATATGAAACAAAGGCGTATTATTCTGGTGAAGTTGAAGCCGAGGTGCTGAAAGGCTCGATTCGGATTAAATCTTCAGGAGACCCAACAACTAATTCGGGCTATTTTAATCCAAATTTCAAGGCAGATTTTTTTCAAGCCTTAAAGCTGAAGGGGGTTAGGGAGATTGAAGGAGTAATTATTTTTGACAATCAAAATCCTGTTCACGGAACGCCACAATCTTGGCTATATGAGGATATTGGAAATTACTATGGCGTAGCTCCGCAAAAATTCAATTATAAGGATAATTTATACCGACTTACTTTTCAGCAAAAAAAAGATGGGACTACCCCGGATATTGCAGGAATAAAGCCTAAAGTTCCTTACAGTTTTGATTTGCAATTGACTTGTAGTTCAGCGCAAAAAGGTGACAATGCCTTTATCTTAGGAGCTCCATTTTCCGCGGAGCGAGAAATTACGGGAAGCATAAGTGCGGGACAGGGTACATTTACGATAAAAGGGGCTAATGCCCATCCGCAATATACCTTTGTTGAGGAGATAAAAGAACAGCTTAAGATTGGTTCTAAGCTAGGTGCATATTGTAACGAACAGTTTTTATGTTCTACCAAGAGTCCAAGCCTAGGAGAGTTGGTTCAAGTAACAAATTTTGAAAGTATCAATCTTTTTGCTGAAGGGATTTTAAATACTTTAGGGCTGGCATATAGAAAAACTTATTCTACACGAGTAGGGCTAGATTTTTTACGGAATTATATTAGCCAAAAAGAATTAGATACCAAGGGAATTATTCTAAAAGATGGGAGCGGGTTATCTCGATTGAATGCCATGACTCCTCATTTTGCAGCTCAATGGATTTGCGAACATTATGAGAATGAAAGTTTTCGAGCCAGTTTGCCGATTTCTGGCGAATCGGGAACGCTACGCTATTTGAATCATGCAGGAATAAAAGGTGTGGTGCATGCCAAAAGCGGCTCTGCAGATGGCGTGCTCAACTATGCCGGTTATTTTCAAAATAAAGAGGGTAGAACGATCGCTTTTGCAATTTTCATCAATCAAGCCCATCAATCTAAATACTCGATTCGAAGAGAGATTGGGGCGTTTTTGGCTAAATGTATTTAGACGGTTCGCCTATTCTTTTTCCAATTGTATTCTTTTGTAGGAGCAATATAATCTTCTGCTTTATCTGAACTAGAATGGAAGATATGACTAGCCAGTAAAGCGGCCACCTCCATTTCTTCTTCACATTCTTTGTTTAAATCTTCTGGCTTGAAGTGATCCTTTACAAAACCGGTATCAAAATTTCCAGAAACAAATGCTTCGTGGTTCATCACATAGCTACCGAAAGCTAAGGTATTTTTTACACCTTTAATACGATATTCTTTTATCGCTCGCTTCATTCTTCCAATCGCAGCTGCTCTATTTTCAGCGTGAACAATCAATTTAGAAATCATTGGATCGTAATAAATAGGAATTTGCATGCCTTCTTCAAAACCATCGTCTATGCGCACACCAGGCCCTTCTGGTTTCTGATAGATTTCCAGTTTACCAATATCGGGAAGGAAGTTGTTTTGCGGATCTTCTGCGTAAACTCTTAACTCAATAGCGTGTCCATTAATTTTTAAGTCATCTTGCGTAAAACTTAATTTTTCACCGCGCGCTACTTTAACTTGTTCTTTAACCAAATCTATGCCTGATATCAATTCACTTACCGGATGCTCCACCTGCAAACGCGTATTCATTTCTAAGAAGTAGTAATCCATATTAGCGTCTAATAAAAACTCTACAGTTCCTGCCCCCACATAATCACATGCTTTTGCAACATTTACCGCATCTTCACCCATCTTTTTTCTTAACGCAGGCGTTAAGACTACGGAGGGTGCTTCTTCGATTACTTTTTGATGTCGACGTTGAATACTACACTCTCTCTCAAAAAGGTAAACTATATTTCCGTGCTTATCTGCTAATAACTGTATTTCAATGTGCCGCGGGCCTAGGACATACTTTTCAATAAAAACGGAACCATCACCGAAAGCAGAAACAGCTTCGCTGATGGCTCTATTCATTTGGTCTTCGAACTCTTCCTCATTCTCCACAATTCGCATACCCTTGCCGCCACCACCGGCCGATGCTTTAATTAGAATGGGAAATCCAATTTCCTTTGCTCTTTTTTTTGCAGCAGGTATATCGCTTATCGCTTCTTCCGTACCAGGCACTAATGGGGTGTTGTATTTAGACACTGCTTCTTTAGCTGCTAATTTATCTCCCATTATTTCCATGGCATGAGCTGAGGGGCCGATGAAGGTGATTCCGGAAGCTTCTACTTGATTGGCAAATGTTGAATTCTCACTTAAAAATCCAAATCCAGGGTGAATACCATCTACACCGAGTTCTTTGCAAGCTGCTAAAATTTTATCGCCTCTCAAATAGGAATCTTTCGAAGGAGCTGGTCCTAAAAGAACAGCCTCATCAGCGGCCTTCACATGTGGCGCATCTCGATCTACGTCGGAATATACGGCTACCGTTCGGATTCCCATTTCCTTAAGTGATCGAATAATCCGCAAGGCTATCTCTCCTCGATTAGCAACCAATACTTTTTTCATAGCTTTCAATTATGCGTTCAAAAATACTATTCTTAAATGAAAAGTTTATGTCTTTTAGATTTTAAACCAAGTTACTGGAAAGTGCAAATAGGTATTTTGGGAAAAATTACTCATTTACCCATGCAAAACTGCTATCTTTGCTTCATGAAATTTGGTTGGCAGGTTTTAAATTTTGTTTGGCTTGAACTTAAGTTAGAATTCCGGTTGAAATATGCCATTGCGGGTCTTTTAATGTATGTGCTATCTACGGTTTATTTAGTTTATTTTTCATTAGAATATCAAGGTGTAAGAGCGGATTTAGTGCCAACAATTTGGTCGATTTTCTTTTGGCTAATTGTATTGTTTACTACTGTAAATGCGACATTTCAAAGCTTTTCAAAGCTTACGCAAGGAAAGATGTTGCTCTATTATACTTTGGTTTCGCCAGAGGTGTTTATCGCGGCTAAATTAATTGTAAATGCCTTGGTTAGTTTGATCTTGTCCTTATTGACTGGATTGATTTTTGTTTTTATTTTAGGCAATCCAAGTCAGCAGTTTAGTGTCTTGTTGTTAAGTCTATGCATAGGAACTATTGGTTATTCTTTGTTATTTACATACATCAGTGCAATTGCCTCAAAATCTGGTGGAAACGCCTCTCTTGCAGTAGTGTTGGGGTTTCCCTTGGCTCTCCCTTTATTGAGTATAATTGTGAAATTGTTTGGTGAATCGTTTAATCCAAGTTTAAGTTTAAATTTTGATAACAATTTGTGGATAGCTTTAGGGTTTAATTTCATTCCTTTGTTATTAGCCCTTATTCTATTTCCTTATATTTGGCGCGACTAATATTCTATGGAAAGTTTTTTAAAACAATTTTGGTGGAAGATCATAGGAATTGGCTTATTAATGTTTGCCATAGTGACTGGTTTATGGATTCCTTTGTATCACGGTGTTGAGGGACTTAGCTTTCCTAACCTTCCTATTCTAAATGAATCTATTCGTAATTTATTGTTCCATGTTCCGATGTGGTTTGCAATGGTTTTTCTATTACTACTTTCTTTTATTTACAGTATTTCTTATTTGGTAAAGCCGGATAGAATGAAAGACAATTACGCTGTTGGTTTTGCTCAGGTAGGAGTCCTGTTCGGAGCATTAGGTATTTTCACGGGAATGGTTTGGGCCAAGAGTACATGGGGTGCTTTTTGGACCAATGACCCTAAATTGAATGGTGCTGCAATAGGAATGTTGATTTATTTTGCTTATTTGATTTTAAGGTCTTCAGTGGAGGATGAAATGAAAAGGGGAAAATTAGCAGCTTCATACAATATTTTTGCTTTCATTATGTATATCGCTTTCATTTTTGTTATACCTCGTTTAACAGATTCATTGCATCCGGGTAATGGCGGAAATCCTGCATTTAGTAGTTATGATTTGGACAATACATTAAGAATGTTTTTCTATCCGTCTACACTCGGATGGATTGCTTTATCCATGTGGATTTCATCTATTTGGATCCGATATAATTCCCTAACCCAAGAATATGAAGAATATGAAGATTAGAAATGTTTTACTTACAGTTTTAAGTCTAATTTTTGGTCAATTGCTATGGGCACAAGAAGAACCCGTTTATTTGGAATTGTTAAATCAAAGTAATAAGATGATAGCTGTTATAGTAGTTCTTCTTATTATTCTTTTGGGAATAACTGCTTTTTTGATCCTAATGGAAAGAAAAATCAGCAGATTAGAAGATAAAATGAATAAAAAATAAAATTTTAAACCAACCAAACCAATTATACTATGTCAAAAGTGACAACATTTTATGAAAACGTAGAGAGGAGCTTTGATAAGGCGGCTACTTACACAAGATTTCCTGAGGGATTACTTGAACAGATTAAACTTTGCAACAGTGTTTACAAAATGAAATTTCCAGTCAAAACAGGTGGTAATGATGTAAAGGTAATTGAGGCATATAGAGTGCAACATTCGCATCATCGAATGCCTACCAAAGGAGGAATTCGTTATAGTATTCATGTGAGTCAAGATGAAGTTATGGCTCTAGCTGCATTAATGACTTACAAATGTGCTATCGTGGATGTTCCATTTGGTGGCGCCAAGGGAGGAATTAAGATTAGTCCGCGTAATACTTCTCCAGCGCTTTTGGAAAAAATTACTAGACGATATACGGCAGAGTTAATAAAGAAAAACTTTATAGGCCCAGGCACAGATGTCCCTGCTCCGGATTATGGGACAGGAGAGCGGGAAATGGCTTGGATTCTTGATACTTACTTGACGCTAAAGCCTAGTGAAGTTGAAGGATATGGTTGTGTGACAGGTAAACCCGTTTCGTTAAATGGCATTCGTGGTCGTACCGAAGCAACGGGAAGAGGCGTTGTCTATGGGCTGAATGAAATAGTAAGCTATAAAGATGATATGGAGGCTTTGGGTTTATCCACTGGATTAGAAGGAAAACGAATAGTCGTGCAAGGACTTGGTAATGTAGGATTTCATGCAGCAAATATAATTACTGAATATGGTGCAAAAGTGATTGGAGTTGCTGAATTGGAAGGAGCAATTTATTGTGAGGAAGGTCTAAATATTAAAAAGCTTCTTAAATATCGTAAAACCAATGGTTCAATTATCGGATTTCCTGGGTCTGAAGAGATTAAAGGTGAAAACGCAGGACTAGAAATCGATTGTGATATTTTAATTCCTGCAGCATTAGAGAGTCAAATTACAATTAAGAATGCCGATAGGATTAAAGCTAAAATTATAGCAGAAGCCGCAAATGGTCCAATAACTCCAAATGCTGAAGAAGTGTTGTTAAAAAAGGGAGTTATGATTATTCCAGATATTTATATTAACGCTGGAGGGGTGACAGTTTCTTACTTTGAATGGTTGAAAAATCTATCTCATGTAAGATTTGGTAGAATGAATAAGAGATTTGAAGAGTACACTCAAAGTAATATGTTGGATGTTATTGAAAAATCAACGAATAAAAATATTTCTAAAAGAGAGCGTAGCTCAGTTGTGCGCGGTGCAAGTGAAATCGACTTAGTTAATTCGGGATTAGAAGATACAATGATCGAAGCTTATCAAACCATACGAGAAGCAAAGAGGAAGAATAAAATCACCGATTTGAGAACTGCAGCATTTTATGTTTCTATCGTGAAAATTGCAGATGCTTATGGAAGTATGGGAATCTTTCCTTAATCATACAAACTGCTAAAATAAAAGAAGGGCGGGGTTTAATCAGCTCTTCTTTTATTTAAGTGAAATACCTGCGTATTATTCTTTATTAGCTTGAGTAACTGGCCATATGAATCGCTATCAAAAAAGTCATTGTGCCAAAGGATAGAAATTACGGTTGAGTATTTATTTTTTTGAATAAAATCTTCAATGTATTTCAACTTTCCGCTATCGGCTGTTTTGCCCATGAAATAATGCAATGAGCTGTCCATTATTAGCAAAGGAAATTCCCAAAAATCATAATACTGCTGGCTTACTGGGTCGAAAGGTTTGAAAGGTAAACCATAGGAGTTCCTGAATCCTATTTTTTCTGAAAATCCCAAAGAATAATCATATTTTATTGTGCTTTCAGATAAGTTTTGGAAAGATTCTGGGATTGAAAATCGAAGGTAGTGATATCTATTATGTGCAGCCGGTAATAGGCTAAGTTCTTCTCTGAAACTATTGTCACTTATACTTTTATGAAGGCCGATAGAATGCCTTGAAGACTCGTTGATCTGAGTCATACAATTTTGGATATAGGCGGAATCAATACTATAATCACTGTTCCTGATATTGTCAAATTCTGTAGATCCCTTTGTTGTCATAAAAAAGAAAATAGACCCAATATTTTCCGATTTTTCAATTGCCAAAATTTCTTGAATATTTTGATGAGGATCTATACCTTTTATCTTATTAATTATGGATTTGATAAGATGGTTTAAGTGAAGAGAGTGAATGGCTTTCTTCAGCGATTTTTTCCATCCATTATTTATGAAATCAATGTCATGGGTAATCAAACTTTGTGATGGCTTTAGTGGTATTTCCTGCTTAAAAATAATTAAAGCCATTTCCTGAAAATAGCTCAAGACTAGATTTTGTTCGGGGCAGTTAAATTTTGCTTGATAAGTATTACCAAATTTAAATCGCCCTAATTCATCGGGGTCAGTATCTGTATATTCTTGCAGGCAGTTAATCATATAAAAACAGGTCCCAATAAAGTCCTTTTTATCACCTTCAATTATCAGCGCTTCTTTTTCAAACCATGCCTCATGGGTGAAAATATTTGCTTCTATATTTTCTATAAAAATATGAGACAAATGAAGGTCAGCTGGCATATCTAATCCTACGTTTAGCGTAATTTCTTTAAATGAAAATTGATTATAATTAAGGAAATAATAAAAGTTATCCATTACATTATCAATCGCAGCTAAAATAGGTGCGGATAACCTCTCTTTGTACTTAATATGAAAAGGATGTGCAATCAAATCAATATGCTTGTCTTGTTCCTGACTATTTTTTTTTATTTTTGTAGGACAAAGATATATTTTAATGAACAGATTTTTAATTCTCTTTTTGGTGATGCTTTTCGTGGCTTTTTCATGGGGCCAAAATAAATCAAGTGTTTCGGGCATCGTTGTGGACGAAAACGGTGAGGCTGCATTTTCGGTTAATGTCATTGTTGATGTTTCAAAGGGATTAGCTGCAATAACTGATTTTAATGGGAAGTTTAAAATCGAATTGCCACCTGGGGAATATTCGGTAACGGTTCGTTACATCGGTTACCAGGAGCAAGTCAAGTCGATCAATCTATCTTTGGGAGAAGAAAAACAACTTGATTTTGATTTGATTAAATCCGAAGAGCTGATTGGGGAGATTGAAGTCTACAGTCCAACAAAAAGAGGAATTTCTTCAGATAAAGAAGTGGTTACCGTAGAAACAATATCATCTGATATTATTGAAAACAATGTTATAACTATTGGTTCTGATGCAGTAGATAAAGTGCCAGGTGTGACTCTTTTAGATGGTCAAATCAGTATTCGTGGAGGGAGTGGCTATGCCTATGGGACAGGTAGTCGAGTAATTTTAGTGATTGATGAAATCCCTTTGCTTTCTCCGGAGAGAAACGAAGTACTTTGGGATTTTATACCCATGGAAAATGTTAGGAGTATAGACGTCGTTAAAGGAGCATCTTCCGTTCAGTATGGTGCAGCTGCTTTGAATGGAATTGTAGCGGTCAATACCAAGTGGCCAAGTAAAAAGACAGAAACTAATGTCAGTCTTTTTGCAGGCTTCATGCCCGAACCTGCTATTCAAGGAGCAAAGTGGTGGAAAAAAAGCGATGTTATTCTTGAAAAGCCGCACGAGTTGGGCCTGCAGTTTGCTCACCTAAGGCAGCTTAATGACCAAATGGATTTAGTGTTTTCCGGGGCCTTTATTTCTAATCAATCGCATATTCAAAATCAATTTAATAAAAGGGTTAGAAACAATATTAAGTTTAGATACTCCCCTAAGAAAGTGGAGGGTTTAACTCTCTCTTTAAATTCCAATTTACTATACAGAAATAATGAACAGTTTTTTATTTGGAATAACGATTCCGATGGGGCATATCAAGGGCAGTCATTTGAAGATAGATATTTTCGTTACAGCATTGATCCTGTAATCAAATATTTCTTTAAAGATAAAAATCAAATTAGTCTTATTAACCGTATTTACTATGATCAACGTCTAAATAGGGGTGGATCGCGCGACTTTTTTGGACTTAAAATTTTCAATGACTTTCAATATAAGCGGACTTTTAAAAATGGAAGTAAGGATATGAACGGCACTTTCAGTACCGGTTTTGTAAATAACAGAGATATATTGAAAGCGTCATCATTTGATGAATACCTTGAGGAAGGAAAGTCTACTTTTATTTTTAATACATTAAGTACATATTTTCAAGGCGATTATGGCTGGAGAGATTTGACATTGGCATTTGGTGGAAGGTTCGATTTTGTAACATTAGACAATACAACCAAAGCTTCAAGGCCTGTTTTTAATGCAGGAGTTAGTTATGAAATTGGTGCTAAGAATTTTGTGCGTTTTGGTTTTGGCCAATCTTTTAGAATACCATCATTAGCTGAGCGTTATGTTAAAGAAAAAATAACATCTGTTGAACTTGGAGGCTCATCCTTGGATATTTTTGCTGGCCCTAATCCAGATATTAGACCGGAAACAGGATATACCTACGAACTGGGATTTAAAAAAATCATAAAATCACCAAATTTTGAAGCAAAAATTGATGCTGCCATTTTTTATCAACAGTTTATAGATTTTACGGAGTTTACTTTTGGAAATTATATTGACCCATCTGACAGTTCAAGTTACGTAGGTTTTAGCATGCAGAATGTAGCCGATGCAAGAACATTGGGTTGGGAGACATCGATTTCTGCAAGTAACTCTTTTAAAAATGTTGTTTTGTCCTATCAATTTGGGTATACTTATAATTATACGGCTAATGCTGAGGAGGATACTACGCTTCGAAATTTTGGGGCATTAGTTCGAAATACTTTTAGTGCTTTTAAAATTAAGGATGAAGTATACGATGCATTTTATGATGATGGCGATCAAAACATTCTTTATGGTATGATGCGTTATCGTTTTAGGCATGTGATTAAGAGTGATTTCAATATCGATATCAAAAAAGTTTCAATCGGAACAAATATACGTTACTATGGTTTTATGGATAGAGTAGATGCTGTTTTTGCTCTATTTATTCCGAATGTCCAAGACTATAGGGACTCCCAGCTGAATAAAGGAGATTTTGTTTTTGATTTTAGGGCACAATATCATTTCTCTGAAAACTTCACCCTGGGTTTTATCTGCAAGAATGCGTTTAATAACAATTATCAGTTGCGTCCGGCAAAGCCAGACGCACCTCGTTCACTCACTTTTCAGGGAAAGTTCAATTTCTAAGAGTTAATTACGATTATACTTGGTTTTTCTTCAGTATTTAGTCCTTATGGAGATTGCTTAAATGAGGATTTTGAAATCAAAGTTAGGTGCAGGTAATCAAGATGTTCGTGTTTTTAATGTATTGGGCGAGGGGGTGTTTCACCACCCTAATCACGCAAATGATTTAGGAGCCTAATATTCTTATACAGTAGATTCTTCCAGTTGATATAAAGGCTAGATGAACTTTTACTACCCTTGAACGAAATGAGCGAATTTATTTTCTGGTTACTCTAGTTATAATTATAGTCTGTTCTAATTTTTTCTGTAGCTCAACAACCGCCTCTTCAGTCATATAACAATCGGTTAAATTTAGCTCTTTAAGAGTGTTTAAGTTTCCAAGTAAACTACTCACTTGGAGACTCTCAAATTTAAAGTTAAAAGATAGGTTAAGAAACTCAAGTGCCTTTAGCTTTGAAAAAGATTGGGGTAGTTTACCAAATTCATTGGCTTTGAGATTAAGTGATTTTAACAATGTTAATTGCCCAAAACTTTCTGGTAAATTATTTAACAAGTTATCCTTTAAGTCTATTGTTTTAAGTTGTGCGCAATTGCTAATACTTTCTGGAATTTGCTCAATCACATTGTCAGCGAGGATTAAAGTTTTTAATTGAGTCAATTGACCGATAGTATTTGGGATGGTTTTAATTTTTAACTGATAGTTCACAAAGAAATCTCCTTGGCAATTCAAGTAGTTTAGCTTGACTAGATTACCAATATTTTCAGGTATAGTTTTAACATGATTAACGGCTAAATTCAAGTAAGATAGGTTGCCTAGGGAAATAATTTCGGTTGGAAAACTCTCAAACTTATTCCAACTTAAGTCAAGAAACTTGAGATTACTTAGCTTGGCGAAACCGTCAGGTAAATCTTTAAGTTTATTTCCAGATAGGTATAGGCTATCTAAATTTGTAAGACGTCCCAAACCAGGAGGCAAGCTTACAAGCTGGTTTGTTCGAAGATATACATCGGGATTATCTACTTTCAATACATTAAGAGAAGCTAATTCGCCTATTTCATCGGGAAGAATAGTCAGCTTATTCCCTCTCAAATTTAACGAAACTAAAGTACTCAAATCACCGATGTTGGCTGGGAGGTCGGTCAATTTATTATAGGATAGATTTAAATACCTTAGGTTTTGATTATTGCTTAATTGATTCATCACCTGCTCAACTTCCAAGAAGGGATTCGCACTTATATCTAGGTATGTAGCCTTAATCTCTTGATTTAATTCCTTAAGTAGGTTGCCAGATAAACTTAAATGGCTAAGTGTAGATACACCAACTCTAGGAAGGCTCCGTATGGCGCAGTAATTTGCATCTAAATGGGTGAGATGAATCATATTAGTAATCCTTTCAAACAACAGCTCTTCATTTAAAAGAGTGTTATTGGATACATCAAGATGTTTAAGTCGGGGCAGGGCAGCGATATAACTGTTTAATTGAACAATTTTGTTTCCCTTCAAGCCCAAACTTTCTAGATTAGTGAGCTTGACTATATTGTCTGGCAAACTGTATAATCCACAGTTTGTAAATGCCAAAGATTTTAACGCAGGTAGATCGGCTAATTGATCCAAAACTTTAGGAACATCTAAGTTCTTGCAATTTATAAATACTACTTTATTTACATTCGAAAGCTTGGATACACTTATGGGGAGACTATGAATAGAGCTGTTGGTTATGATCAGTTCATCAGTTACCGCAGCATTGTTTATTTTTTCATTTAACGCCCCATATAACTTGACTAAAGCGATTGAATCCTTGACGCGCATATAGTCTTGATACTTTACGGAATACAGGGAATCAAATGCAAAATCAACTGCATCGTAATCTTTGGGGTACAATTGAGCTTGGCAAACAATTGGATTAACTATGGTAATTAAGAAAATATAAATTAACTTCTTCATTTTAGGGATTTCAAGATTATTTAATGACAATTGTCATAGGTTTACTTGAGAACAAAGTTAAAGGTAATTTTAGTATGACAATAAGCAGATATTAACAAATATTTGGATCAATGATCACTAAATAGATACTTGAATTTATCTAAGATTCTTTCTATAAAAGTGCGTTTGTTGCTTACAATTTCAGCAATTCCTAACATTCCTTGTGAGAAAGTAAGTTCTTTATCGTAGGTCGTAGTTAAGCCATTGTTTAGGGTAATGTCTACTTGATAGAAATTGCCTCTTGGAACGGCAGATATGTAATTTACAGTTCCTTGAACCAAACCATATTCCATGTAGTAATAAGCTTCTAGTCGAATGTTTGCCTGTTGGCCTACCTTTACTTTTGCAATATCTTTGGATGCTACTTTTGCAAATACTTTAAGATTGTTATCAATTTGAACGATAGATAAAATCTCAGTTTCTACCTCAAGGTATTGATTGTTTGACCAAACCTGATTTAAAGAAACAAAACCATCTACAGGCGAAATTATAAGATATTGTTCCTTCCATAAATTAATATCATTGGCTAATTTTGAGGCATTCTCTTTAACCAACATAGACTTACTTTGGATATCTTCTATGTCCCCAGAACTGAAATTAAATATTTGCATCTCAAGCTCTTGAATTTTTAACTGATTATTGCTGACTTGAATATTTAAATTTTCACACATCGATTTTTTTTGTGTAAAAACAGCCATGCTTTCATCTACAACTCTTTGAGATATAAAGCCCTTGGATGCCAGTTCTAGATCAGTAAAATATTTTTTATTTAGTAATTCTAGTTCTTCAGAGCAATGTTGGCTTTGTTTTTTTAATCCAGCTGTGATGTTATTCAGCTCATTGATTTGATTCTTTATATAGCTAATAGAACTAGTGATGGTGTTTTGAGAATCATAAAACGCATAATCTTCATAGCTTCTTAAAAAATTAGCATAGCTTTCTTGTATTCTTCCAAGCTCTACATTCTCAGGAAATACAATAGTATCTTTAGCATTGAAATAATTGATAAAGGAATCAAGTTTTACCTCTATCAAGAAAACCTCTTTTTCATTCGCTCCATTTTGCAATATTCCTAAAATTTCGCCCTCTAGTACATCATCATTATTACTTACAGCTAGCTCTTCAATGTTTCCCGCTTGTTTAGCAAATAGGGGAATAGGTGGATTAGATGAACTAATTTCCACGGTGGTTTTAATTACGTCAGGATACTCAACTATCGCACTTACTATTACAATAGTAAGTAAGGCAAGAAGTATAAATAATGAACCGAAACGAGTTAGCCAACCTGGAGGGGTACCTAATATGTCTTGGATTTCCTCACTCCTTAGATTTATATTTTTCAATTTATTTTCCATGAATATATCTTGACTTAATCTAGCTACCTAGTTCTAATTGGTTTTTAACTAAAGTGTAATAAGCTCCTTTTAGCTTAGTTAATTCTTCATGCGTCCCATGCTCAATAATCGATCCTTTGTCAAGGACGATAATTTGATCTGCATTTTTAACCGTACTCAATCTATGTGCAACAACTAGCATAGTTTTGTTTTTTAAATGACTATTCAAATTTTCAACAATCACGCGTTCATTGTTTGCATCTAAGGCATTTGTAGCTTCATCCAATAGCAAGAAATCTGGATTCTTGTATATAGCTCTTGCTATTAAGACTCTTTGTTTTTGACCTACACTTAATCCAATACCCTCGCTACCAACTTTCGTATTGTATCCCAAAGGTAAACTTTCGATATGCTCCCTGATATTAGCAATTTCAGCAGCTTCAAGTAACTTACTTGTATCTATTACATCTTCCCCAATTGCAATATTTCTAGCAATTGTGTCACCAAAAATAAATCCATCCTGCATCACTACACCAATTCTGTTTCTCCATGATGTATTTCTAATGTTTTTAAAGTTGGCATTACCTAGGCTAACTGATCCAGATTCAGGGTCGTAGAACTTTAAAATAAGCTTTAATAAAGTTGTTTTGCCACTACCTGATGTACCTACTATTGCTGTTGTTTTCCCAAATGGAATCGTACAATTAATATTAGAAAGTACTGGAGGCATTTTGGGGTCACCATATCTGAAATTAACTCCTTTGAAATGAATATCACCTTTTTCTGGAAGAATCTCAATCTTAGCATCGTTAAGATTTTCTTCGCTATCATTATCATGTATTTCGCTAATACGTTCTAAACTAATTTTCGCATCTTGGGCATCTCGAATAAATCCAATGAGTTGATCAATTGGAGTGTTAAGTTGACCAACAATAAATTGTACGGCCATCATCATACCTAATGTCATTTCTCCATCAATAACGCCTTTAGCAGCAAGAAATATGATGATTATGTTTTTAGATTGATTGATGATTTGAGCTCCGATACTTTGCCATTGATCTAAGCCTAAAGATTTTATATTAACCTTGAATAAACTAGCTTGAATATGTTCCCAGTCCCAACGCATTTTACTTTCGCTGTTATTTAACTTAATATCTTGAACTCCTTCAATCAGCTGAATAAGGTGATTTCTATTCTTTGCTAATTCTTTAAAACGTTTATGGTCAATCAGCCCTCTTCGTTTTAAGAAGAAACTTATCCATATGAAATAAGCTATTGCTGCAATAAAGAAAACTAAGAATATGAGTTTGTTATAAATCATTAAAACAATTCCAAAAACAAAAATATTGAACACCGAAAATAAAGCGCTTAAGGAAGAGGATGTTAAAAAGTGTTCAATTCTATCATGGTCATTTACCCTTTGTAAAATATCGCCAATCATCTTAGTATCGAAAAATTTAATTGGCAACCTAAGTAGCTTCATTAAAAAATCCGATATCAAGGAGATATTAACGCGTGTTCCTATATGCAGTAAAATCCAACTTCGTAAAATTTCTACAATAGTCTGACCAGCAAATAAGACGAGTTGAGCGATTAGGATTAAGGTGATAAATGAAAAATCTTGATTGTTAATACCGAAATCAACGATAGACTGGGTTAAAAAGGGAAAGATTAATTGTATCAAACTTCCCGCTAACATGCCAAACATGAGTTGAAAGATTAAACCTTTGTATTGCCGCAAGTAATTGAACAAAAACTTAAAACCTGATTTTTGCTTACTTTCTGCAGTTTGATAAAATACAGGTGTTGGTTCGATTTCCATTATTACACCTTGCTCGAATTTATCTTTTACGGTAGATATCCAGTGCCGTTTAAATTCCTTGATTGAATAGGTAACCAATCCTAATGCCGGATCGGACACCCATACCTTCGATTTACTTACTTTATAGACTACTACAAAGTGGTTTTGATTCCAGTGCGCAATGCATGGCATTTTTATATTCAACAAATCCTCAAATGTCAGACGAAATGAATTCGTGCGCATGCCAATGGTTTCAGCTGCGTGACTTATTCCTTGAAAGGATACGCCTTGTCTATCAATATAACTGATGCTGCGTAAGTACTGCAGGGAAAAGTTTTTCTTGTAATGCTTCGCAATGATTCGCAAGCAGGTAGGACCGCAGTCCATTTGATCCAGCTGTTTATATGATGGAAAGGTTTTCATTTTAGTTAGTCGAACAAGGGGTGAAAAAATATTACGAATACATTGTGTCTTCGATTTTAGTTTAAGTTATCCACACTTTTTAGTTAGTCTAGCAAATTTAACAATAAAAATTGAATTATCTTTGAAAAGCTTTCTAGGGGTTTCCTTTTTTAAAGGAATGAGAATTACCCTCTGAACCTGATCAAATTAAGATTTGCGTAGGGAAGAAAGAAGATTTGAGGAATTCATATCCCCAAGAAAGCACTATTTTTCTAATATAAATAAAGTATTATGTCTAGGTGTTTTTTTATCATTATTTCCGTATTTATTACACACGTTGTCAATGGACAACTAACATTAACCGGTCGAGTTACTAACAATTCAGATAGTTTGAATTTAGCAGATTGCTTTCTCTATCTGGACAGTGAAACCGTGCCATTTTCAACTCAAGAGAATGGGAGTTTTAGGCTAGAAAATATTAGCCCTGGTAAGCATTCTATTCGAGTACTCAAGGACGGTTTTGATGAAAGAATACATGAATTTGACTTACAAAAAGACGAGTTTTTATTACTTGAAATGTACCTTGAGGGCACAAATCCTGAAAATGCAGAAATATATACATCTCTTTTTACCGATGAGGTAATTGTCAGGGCAACTAGAGCAAGTGATGTTACACCTACAACAAAAGTTTCTATTGATGCGGAAGAATTGGCGAAAGAAAATTTAGGCCAGGATATCACCTATTTGTTAGATCACAAACAAAGTATAGTCTCTTACAGTGATGGTGGAAATGGAATAGGCTACACCTCTATGCGTATTAGAGGATCAGATATGTCAAGAATCAATTTCACCATAAATGGTATCCCCTACAATGATCCAGAAAGTCAATCTGTGTTTTCAGTTAATATCGGCGATATTGCATCTTCAGTGAATGATATTCAAATTCAAAGAGGCGTTGGAAGTAGCACTAACGGTGCTGCAGCTTTTGGAGCTTCTGTTAATCTAAATACGAATAAGTTAAATAAGAAAGCATATGCAGAGTTTAACAACTCATATGGTTCATTTGCTAGCTTGAAAAATACTGTGAAACTTGGCACGGGTCTGATAAATAATAAATTTACCTTGGATGCTCGTTTATCGCATATTAAGACGGATGGATATATCGATCGAGCTCACACCAAATTATGGAGCTATTATCTTAGTGGAGCCTACTACGCTGGCAATACCATTATACGTTTAAATCATTTTTCAGGCATAGAAACGACTTATCAAGCCTGGAATGGAGTTGATAGAAATACTTTAGAGTCTGACAGAACATTTAATATTTCTGGCACAGATTTTCTTTCTACAGCGGATCCTTATGATAATGAAATAGATCAATACAAACAGGACCATTACCAGCTCTTTGTCGCTCATCAAATAAATAATAATTGGGTGGCCAACGTAGGTTTGTTTTACATCAAGGGAAGAGGATATTTCGAGCAATTTAAGGTTCAGAGTCGTTTGATGAATTATGGTTTAGAGAATGTCTTGATAGGCAGCGATACTATTGAAAGAACCGATTTGATAAGAAGAAGATGGTTAGACAATGATTTTTACGGTTCTACTTTCTCCTTGAATTATCAAAAAATGAAAAAAATAGATTTTACCATTGGGGGAGCATGGAATCAGTATGATGGCGATCATTTTGGTGAAATCATATGGGCTCAGTATGCTAGTAATAGTCAGATAAGAGACAGGTATTATGAGAATAATGGACAAAAAACAGATTTCAATATTTTCATGAAAGTAAACTACTCGATTACAAAACAATTAATTGGATTTGCTGATATGCAATTCCGCCGTGTATCGTATAATGTTTCAGGGGTAGATAATGATCAACAGTATATGTTCTATGACGTAGATTACAATTTTTATAATCCTAAAGTAGGTTTGACATACCTGCTCACCAAACAAAATAAAGTATACACCTCATTTGCAATGGCAAATCGGGAGCCTACTAGAAATGACTTTATAGATAATGACAAAACGCCGAGTCATGAGAAATTATATAATCTTGAGCTAGGCTATGAGCATAAGGGGAAGTCACTGCGATTTAGCACCAATTATTACTACATGTATTATAAGGATCAATTAGTCCTCAACGGTGCATTAAATGACGTTGGCTCTGCAGTTAGGATTAATGTAGATCAAAGCTATAGAATGGGCATTGAGTCTGCAATGGGTTGGGATCTTGCCAATGTTTTAAGCTTTGACGCAAATGCGACTTGGAGTATAAATGAAATAAATTCATTCATTGATGAGAATGGAGTGGAGCATGACAAAACTAAAATAGCTTATTCTCCTCAATGGATAGGAGGTATTCAATTTGGTCTGAATCCTTTTAAGGGCTTTAGTTTTTCTATTTCTAACAAATTTGTGGGTAAGCAATTCTTAGACAATACAACAAATAACAACTTATCTCTTGAAAAATATAGACAAAGTGATATTCGTTTTGCCTATAAAGTGGATACAGAGACACTGAAAGATATAGAGTTTACGCTTCTGCTCAATAATTTCACGAATAGAGACATAGTAAGTAATGCTTATGTTTATGCAGGTGAAGCCTATTTTTTCCCACAAGCTAAATTTAATTTTATGGCGGGGGTTAACTTCAAGTTCTAAGTTTCTTAAGTTCTTGATTTAACCGAAAAAGGGGTAATCCCATAACATTGAAATAGTCACCTTCAATTTTTTCTATCCCAACCATACCTATCCATTCCTGAATGGCGTAAGCTCCTGCCTTATCATAGGGCTGATAATTATCGACGTAGTATTCTATTTCGGTTTTGCTAAGATCGCGAAACTTGATTTTGGTCAATTCACTAAATAATACTTCGGTATTTTTTGAGCGCAAGCAAACTCCAGTTATCACCTCATGCGAATTGCCGGAGATTTGCTCTAATATATGTATTGCTTCCTCTCGGTCTCTGGGTTTGCCATAAAGTACTCCTTTCATCGCAACCACAGTGTCAGAGGTGATAATTAACTCATCATCTTTCATACTTGCAATGAAAGCCTTAGCTTTTAACTGAGCTAAATATACAGGCACATCCTTGGCAGCCATATTATTTGGATACACTTCTTCAGTTTCCTTTGTTCTAATTTCAAATTCAGGAACTATATGTTTTAATAATTCTTGTCGTCTAGGTGATTTTGAAGCTAATATAATTTGAGGCATTGGTATAATGTGTAGTTAAATGAAATTTGAAATAGGAAGTAACATACCTAAAAGCATCAACGCTTTTAGGATATAGCTAGACCATTTATATCCTGTTGAATTTTCACTAGAGGCAGTTTGTATGATTCCCGTTAATGCCAACGCAATTAGCGAAATAAGGTAGAAGTGTTGAAGCATATTGTCGTCAACTGAGGCGAAAATGTATCCAAAAATTACAATAAAAGACAAAAGTACAAAGACAATGATGGCTTTGGTTATGGTCGTACCGATTAGTATTGGCAGGCTTTTTCTGCCACATAATCGATCTCCATCCAGGTCCTCCAAATCCTTAACTAATTCTCTAATCCAGTTAAGTATAAAGGCGATACCAGCATAAACCCAAACTCCGATTAGCTGCAATGAATAGTATTTTTTTGTAAAAATAGAGTGTTCCAGTCCTTGATAGAAGCATAGTAGAATGGCCATTGCGATTAAAAAGCTAATAATTAAGTTGCCAATAACTTTGTATTTACTTAAAAAGTACGCGTAAACAATTACTAAAAAGCTTGCGAGTAAAAACCAGGGGTATAAATAAATAGAACATTGGACGCTTACTATCAATCCACATAAAAGGCCTAGCGCAATAAATGAAAAGCCAATTCTTTTAGCAATTAGACTATTATCCTCGTTTACCCATTTAAGTTTGTGATTCAGACGATCTATTTCAAGATCCTGAACATCATTTAACAGATACCCTCCCATGGCAATAAGTATTGTGGCAAGCATAGTAAAGATCAAGAATGATGAGGTATAAATCTGAAGAAGATATTCGCAAACAAGATATTGGACAAGCCCCAGCATGAATATATTGGGAAGCCTAAGCGTATTAATAAACAACAATAGTTTATTCATAGTAAGAATCAATACTTTGGGTAAACCATAAATATAATTCTTTTAGTTTAGGATCGGTAAGCATAGACTCATGCTGACCGATTGTCTTGTAATCCTTTCTTTTGGCAGGACCCGTTTGAATATCTTTGGGATTTTGCGCTAAAGCTTTCAGCATAGTTTCCTGCATTAACGGCTTTAGAAGGTCAAAGTCTAAGTCTAAGCTATCTGTATATTCTTTGGTTAAGGCGAATAAATGATTACTAAAATTATTAACTATAACCGCGGCAATATGAAGTTTTCTGCGTTGCTCATCATTTACTTCGAACACTTTATTTGATATCAATTTAGCAAGCTGCATCAAGATATTTGTACATGCTTCATTAGAGCCATCAATTAAAAAGGGAACTTCCTTTAAGTCCACTTCTCTAGTTTTAGTAAAAGTTTGTAAAGGGTAAAAACTGCCATAATTATTACTAGAAACACTTAGTTCATTCATGCTGACCACTCCACTTGTATGTGCAACAATATGCTTAGCTGTTTTAAGTTGTTTACTAATACCTTCAATAGAATCGTCAGATGCACAAATGATAATCAAATCACAAATTTTACTAAGGTGTTCTAGATTTTCGACAAACTGAATTTTAACCGCGTCGGCAAGAACTCTTCCTATATGTTTATTTCGCGTATAAAGTGCTGTGAAATTTATGTCTGGATGAAAGTAGAAGGCATGAGCTAAATGATGGGCTACGTTGCCCGATCCTACAATGCCTATATTAAGATCTTCTATCTTTTTCATTTTTTAAAGTACCTTTTTATAGAACTCATAAAAGCACCGAGTAACATAACTATACCGCCAATCCAAAGCAGATTGATATAAGGAAAGACTATAGCTTTCATGATAATAAAATCTTCTGAGCCTCCAGAATCTTTGACAGCTAATCCAAGCGTTTCAGATTGAGGATCAAAAGATAAAACTTGAAACCCTAATGAAGCTTTTAAATCACGAATCTCGGGTGTTTCAACATTACCTGTATTCAAGTTAATAATATATAAAGGTGTAATCGATTTTTCAGATCCATCAAATCCATTAATCTTAAGTTGAGCTCCTAATCCTAACAAGGTATCATTAAACGTAGTATTGTCATTTACAGGATTAGAAACTATATTTTCCAATATGGTAAAATGCTTGGTGGTGAAAATAGTGTCACCGATTTGCATTTGAACCAACTGACTCTCCACCTCTTTGGGTTTCTCAGGGATGGATGTTACATGAGTGAATATGTCTTTGGAAAGATAATGCTTGGTGTCTGGATTCGAAACCAGTCCCATGCCATCATTTACTTGAGCATCTGGCTCAAGGGTGAACTCTTCTGTAATGAGCCCTTGGGTGTCTTTCTTTGCATAATGAACTTTAAACACTTCTTTTTGTCCGTCTTCTTCTCTGCCTTGAAAACTAACCCAATAGTCTTTCATTCGGACGGTATCTCCTTGAGGTAAGAAAATATTTGTTTGCTTATCATCTTCTTGAAAACCTTCTCCATAATCAATACCCATAGTGTTAATAGAAATAGTTTCTTGTCTTCCCTGTGATATCAATATACCAATAATAAATAGTGCAAAGCCAATATGGGAAATTGAACCTGACCATTGCCAGATTTTACCTTTAACCACTAAAAGAATATAAGTGATATTTGAAACGAATGCAAAGCAAGCACTTAACATGAGCAGCCAGTAGGAGGATATAAAAGAAATAGAACGATCCCCAAATTGGTATTCCAAAATTACTGGAAACTTGAAAGCATATCCTAAAATAATCGAAAACAAGAGGGCTGCGATAAAACTTAATATTAGGTGTTTATAGAATCGGCTTACTCTGCCGGTCTTATAGGATAGATATTGTATTGAAGCAGCTCCAAGGGCTATAAAAACACCAATGATTACTTGAACTTTGTTATAGTGTCCAACTACATCTGTTCCTATGGCCAGATTACTGCCAAAGATTTTATTGGTAACAGGTAATGAAGTATCCCAAGTTATTTGGGCTGCACTAATCACAAAGACTAAGGCTCCGATAAACATCCAAAATTCTCTACTTAGAAAAGCTTCTTCTCCTTCAATCTTAGGTATACTTTTAATTCTAACGATTAATAAAATCACCGATGGGATGGTTAATAAGGCCATATAGATGAGGAGCTGACCAGTCATACCCAAATCGGTAAAACTATGCACAGAGGTATCGCCTAACACTCCGCTTCTTGTAAGGAAAGTACTGTACAAGATAAATATGAAGGTTAATATCAAAAGTAAATAGCTTACCCCTAATCCACGTTTAGTGTATTTGTAGGCAACCAGCGTATGGACACCCGCAATAATTAACAACCAAGGTACTAGAGAAGCATTTTCAACAGGATCCCAAGCCCAAAATCCTCCAAAACTTAAACTTTCATAAGCCCAAGCGCCACCCATAAATATACCCGTACCTAACATACCCACGGTAAAAAGTGACCACGCTAAAGCGGGTCTTAGCCAATTTGTATAGTCTGCGCGCCATAGACTAGCAATGGCATATGAAAAAGGAACGACGGTTGATGCAAATCCAAGGAACAACACCGGAGGATGAATAACCATCCAATAGTTTTGCAAGAGCAAGTTTAAGCCGTTGCCATCTAACACATAATTTAAATAGTCAGCCTTGGCAAAAATAGGTGCATCTGCCATTACATTGCGTAAAAGTGTAAAGGGGTTTACTCCAATTTTGTATCCTAACAAATAAATACCAAGTACCATGCTTCCTAACAACAACTGACTGAAAGAGAGGACAGCCATGACTGGGTTCTCATAATTTTTACCAATTCTAATCAATACAAAACCCAAGATTACATGCCAAAACTGCCAAAGTAAAAAGCTGCCCTCTTGTCCTTCCCAAAACGAAGATATGATGTAATAAACGGGAAGATCATTTGAAGAGTGACTCCATGCATAGTGATACTCATAATGATGGTTGAGTATCATATAAAATAGGAGAGAAAATATACTAAAAATAGATACTCCATGAATAAAAAAGCTCCAACGTGCAATTTTATTCCAGTCTTTTTTAAGGCCGAGATCTTTACTAAGCTCTGCTTTGAAGAAGGAGAAGCTAGCTAAGGCTACCATGATGAAACTTAGTACTATGAAGAAATGACCAAGATTGCCAATCCATAATGCCTCACCTTCAAAAAATCCTTGATTAAAACGTTGTGCTAAATATTCTTTCATGACTTTTATTAATGCTTAGCTTGCAACAGTTGCATTTGCTTCAACATATTCTATTTCATCTTCAACATACTTTGATGGACATTTCATTAAAATTTGTTCCGCATAGAAAACTCCGTCTTGACTTTTCCCAGTTATAACTAACTGCTCGCTGCGCTCGAAATCTTGAGGTTTGGCATCTGCATAAATTACTTGCTGCGAAATACCTTCCTTATCTAACATGTAAAAAGTAAATAAATTGGGATTTACCTCTGGGGCATAGTTCATTTCGCCATCAATGTCTAGGTTGCCTACTATTTTGAATACTTTACCATCATTTGCATTAGCTTTGGTAAACCCTTCATAGGAAGTGTAATTACTTGCTGATATAGCTATACCTGCTATAGCAAAGGCAATTAATACCAAACCAAGGATATGCAGCTTTTTCATATTACGAAGATAGGGCAATTAAGCGGTAAGTTAAGAATGTAAGAAGTTAAAAACCTATTAATTAAACCTACAGGCACAGGAATTGTTTTTACCTGGTTCACTTTTATTTATTCTCTTAGCTTTTGTTAATTTTGTCCAAAACAATAAAGAAATGGGAAGAGCATTTGAGTTTAGAAAAGCAAGAAAGTTTAAACGATGGGCAGCAATGAGTAAAATTTTCACCCGAATAGGGAAGGAGATTGCCATGGCTGTCAAAGAGGGAGGGGCTGATCCAGATAATAATGTTCGTTTGCGTAATGCGATTCAGAATTCGAAAGCCGCAAATATGCCTAAAGACACAGTCGAAAGGGCGATTAAAAAGGCATCTTCTAAAGATCAGGCGGATTATAAAGAAGTGAATTATGAAGGGTATGCGCCTCACGGTGTTGCCCTATTTGTAGAAACAGCAACCGATAATACCACACGAACTGTGGCTAATGTCCGAAGTTACTTCAATAAATTAAATGGAAGTCTAGGAACCTCAGGTTCAGTTGAGTTTTTGTTTGAACGCAAGTGTAACTTCAAAATAGAAAAAGGCGAGCTGGATCTCGAAGAGCTAGAATTGGAATTAATTGATTTTGGTATGGAAGAACTTTTTGAAGAAGAGGAGTTTATTATGATTTATGGAGAATTTTCAGAGTTTGGAAATATCCAAAGAGGACTAGAGCATATGGGGATTCCAGTGGTAGAATCAGCTTATGAAAGATTGCCACTAAATACGGTTGATTTAAATGAAGAACAACAAGCAGAAGTTGAGAAGTTACTAGAGCGCATGGAGGAAGACGATGATGTGCTTAACGTCTACCATACTATGGCGTGATATCAAACTTATAGCATCCCTTCCTGCTTATGGAAAAAGATGGCATCTTCTAAAAGTGATTTTAAAACCATTTTAAGGTCATATCAACCACAAATTTGCTGAATTTATTATACGGGGGATGCAAGAGCTGGGACATGCCATATTTAAAATGCTGCCTCATTACGGAACGCTCATTGCTAAAGTCTACAAATCCCCATTTACCATGACTTTTACCTATTCCTGAGTTATTTACTCCGCCAAAAGGTAGGTTTGGCTGGGAAATATGAAGTAGTGTTTCATTGATACATGTACCGCCGGCAGAACTATTATCTATGATGTACTTAATATTCTTTTCTTTTTTACTAAAGATATACAAGGCCAATGGTCGCTCTTTGCTGTTTACAATATTCATTGCCTCTTCCAGATTTGAAAATGTAATAACAGGCATAATTGGACCAAAAATTTCTTCTTGCATGACGTTGGAATCACTGGAAATATTACTTAATATGGTTGGGTCGATAAAATTATCAGCATCGTTAAATTGGCCACCTATTTCTACTTTTGCGCCTTTATTTACGGCATCTTCAGCTAATGATTTAACGCGAGCATAATGTTTGGCATTGACCATTCTACCCAAATTTTTGCTTTCTAATCGTGCTTTCATATCTGCTCCATACTTTTTTTCAACTTCAACTTTCATTGCTTTGATCAATTCATTCTTTTTACTTTCATGAACCAAAACATAATCAGGAGCAATGCAGATTTGACCTTCATTAAGAAACTTACCCCAAACTATTTTGGTTGCGGCCTCCTTGATATTGGCTGTTTGATCTACAATTGTTGGACTTTTCCCGCCCAATTCTAATGTGCAGCTTGTTAAATTTTTGCTCGCAGCCTGCATTACAAGCTTACCTACCAGAGGACTTCCGGTAAAGTGTATATGGTTAAACTTTAATTCAAGCAATTCACTAGAAACTGAATGGTCACCTTGAATGACAGCGATTTCATCTTCTTCAAAAAGCTCCTCAAGCAACTCTTGTACTAAATGAGAAGTATGAGGTGTAAATTCGGAAGGTTTAAGAATAGCTGCATTTCCTGCAGCTATAGCATAAATAAGTGGTGAAATAGCTAAGTAGAATGGGTAATTCCATGGGGTAATTACCAAACAATTTCCTTTAGGCTCAAAGTGAATATATGCGGAAGAGCCAATAAGAGTTATGGGAATATCTACTTCTTCATTTGACATCCAATCCTGAAAATTAGAAATGGTATTGTTTAGCTCAGAAATAGTCGGGTAAATCTCTGAAATATCCGATTCGATGCCTGGTTTTTTAAAATCAGCATACAAAGCCTCTTGTATTTTTTCACGATAATCAAAAATCTTTTTCCTTAGTGCTTTAAGTTTTCGTTTACGTTGTTTGCCCGTTGTGTTTTTTAAGGCCTGTAAATTAGCTTTTTGCTTAGCAAATACATCTTGGATTCGTTGAGTAGTATCATTTTCTGTTTTAGGAATACTTGCTTTTGTGAGTTCTGAAATGTTTTTTGTCATGTTTTATGGTATTTACCGTTTTAAAGATAGCACAAAATATACAGATTTAACTTGGGGGGAAACAAGGTTAAAATGCCTAAACTTATTTTTTTGCAGCGGCAGAGTCCTCTTCAATTGGCCAAATCAAGGAAGCAATTACCGAGAGGATTAATACACTAGCTACAATAGCCAAAGATGCAGGAGAGGAGATGTGGAAGAATGGATTGATTAACATTTTTACACCGATAAAACTCAGAATAATTGCTAGTCCATAATTCAATCTACTAAACATATGAATGAAGTTTGCCAGCAAGAAATATAAACTTCTTAAACCTAGAATAGCAAATATATTGGAGGTATATAAAATCAGCGGGTCATCTGAAATGGCAAAAATTGCAGGAATAGAGTCCACTGCAAATAACAAGTCTGAGAATTCAATAACACCCACAACAACCAACAATGGAGTGGCTACCTTAACTCCGTTTTCAATCGTAAAGAATTTGTCTCCATCAAATCCCTTACTAACCTTAAATAATCTATAAACAAATCTGGCTCCAGCACTTTTGCTGAAATCTTCATGCTCATCTTCTTCATCTTTTATAAACCATGATTGAATACCCGCGTAGACCAGGAAAGCTCCAAACAAAGTAAGTAAGGCATTAATTTGCCTTGGTTCTCCCAAAATAACGATGTTTGGTAAATACGTCAATTTGATTAGACCCACCCCTGAAAAGATAAAGATTGCGCGCATGGCCAATGCCCCTAAAATGCCCCAAAATAGCACCTTGTGTTGGTATTTTTTCGGAACCTTAAAGAAACCAAAGACTAGAATAAAGACAAACAGATTATCTATAGAAAGGGCTTTTTCTATCCAGTATGCGGATTGAAATTGAGTGAAAGAATCGAATCCTTGAGTGAAAAAAATAAAACCACTGAAGAGCATGGATAAACTAATCCAAGCTATTGTCCAATAAACAGCCTCTTTGTTGCTAATTGCATGACTTTGCCTATTAAAGACACCAAGATCTAGCAGCAACATAATGATAATTACTACTGCGAATAGGATAACACTTAAAGGGTGGCTTAAAAAGCTTTCCATTTAGAAGGAAGAGTTAATTTACTCCAAATATACATGCTGTAGATTGATTTCTCGAATAGACAAGAATGCAATTCTATTTTTTATGAATTTCGTATCCTAAGGATATATAAAGCGTCCTCCTATCTGCGGGAATTATTCCTGGTCCAGGATATCCAGCTGCTCTTCTTGTGAAATAGCTTGTATTCATCATATTATTTACACTTCCTTTAAAAGTCCATTTTTTAATTTTATAAGCTACTGTCAAATCGATAACCTGATAACTGGGTATAATTCCATTTACTGCATCTCCTGATTGTTCCGAATTTGTAGCATCGGTATATTGCTTACCAACATAAGAGTATTGGATAGATAGATTTAGCGTCCTCCATGAGAAAACCAAACTGGTTTTAAGAATTATATTAGGAACAAGTTCTACTTTATTTTTTCTAAAAGCACTTTCTTGAGAACCTAAATATCGCCCGTCAATATATGAAAAGTTTAAGAGTGACTTGAGACTATAGTCCTTAGAAATATCTTTTTTTAAGCGTAAAAAATCAAATTCTAGAACACTTTCCAAACCCATATTTCTAGAATCCGATATATTAGTTCTGTAACGATAAACATTGAAGAGTATGGAGTCATATTCCAAAGTAAAACCTATGCGATTGTTGTAATAAAGATAGAATAGACTAAAATCGTAAGCCAAAATATCGCCTACGGTCCCCCTAAATCCTAGGTCTGCATTAAAACCTTTTTCATCTCGCAAGTTTGGATCAACCTTAAAATTCGGATTTACAATTCTTAGATCATTGAAGTTTACCGCGCGATAATTTTGAGAAATACTTGTATATATTTCATGTTCAGGACGGGGTCTAAAACTCGACCCTATTCCACTGATAACAAATGTCCGTTGTTTACTTATATTTTCATTAAAGCTCGTGTCTATTAAAATATTTCCAGACAAATCCCTAGTTATTTCTCGATAATAGCCTGTTGCATTGGTGGAAATATTTTCTAGCCTTATACCAGGGGTTAGGCTCCATTTGCCAAAGTGAAAAATGTTTTCAGCAAATAATGCAATGTTTCTACTTGGAAAAACATAATCTGAGTTCTCCAGGTATTCTGGATTTAAGTATTCAAAATCAGGTCTTACTCCATCATCACCTAATCCTTGTTTTTTATTCGTATTTCCTTTATAAAAACGACAGCCAACCAATAAAGAATTTAAATTTCCCCAAAGATTATATTTAAACATTAACCTTGTTTCATTCCCAATATTTTTATAAAGGTCGACTAATAAATCTCGATTAGTTTGGGGGTCAACTCTTGTAATATTCCCTAAAAATCCAAGTGCATCTCTGCGGGCAATCAAGCCAAAGGTGATGGATTGCATCTTTAAACGACTTGAAAATTTATGATTTATTTCAATTTGGGGTAAATGCCATCCAATTCTAAAAAAATTTCGATCACGAATCGATTGTTTATCGTTTTCTTCAAATAGTTTATCTGTCAATCCTCCCGGCTGCTGGGCAAGGTAGTTCTGGTAGGTGTATTCTGCACTTATTTGGGTTTTTTCTGATGGATTATAGGTGAATTTTGAAAATGAAAAGATACCATAGAATGCGGAGTTATCTCTCCATCCGTTGCCTCGTTTAAACTGTGAAATATTGATGTAAGTAATTTTCTTATGCGTGCCATCTAATTGTAAATGCGTATTGCTAAACCCATAACTTCCATTTGTTTGCTTAATCTTCATGCGAATAGGAGTGAAGACGCTGGCCTCTTGCATTTCATAGTTTACTATTCCACCAAATTGAGTGCCATATTGAAGTGAAGAAGCTCCACGGGTTATTTCAATTTGTTGGACAGCATCTGCAGGAGGAACGTAATACGCATCGGGATAACCTAGCGCATCTGCACTAATATCATATCCGTTTTGCCGCACATTGAAATTTGAACTTCTTTCAGGGCTTAAACCACGCCCGCCAATCTCCGTACTTAAGCCAGATCCAACGCTTTCCCAAATATTAATACCCGCAACCTTTGCAAAAATTTGCCTATTGTTATTTGCAGCTAAATTTACCGTTAGATTATCCAAAATAATTTTTTCAGATTTTTTGGACTCATAAACACTCATGCCTTCAACACCTCTCATTTTGAGTGAGTTAATCGTTTGCTTTGCATTTACTTCTACTGTATTTATTTCTCCTTTGAGCGGTAGTAAAGTAATTATTTTTCGAGTTTGTTTTTCAAATTCGATTTCAATTACTTGACTTTTATAAGATGTTTTAAAAATGGAGAGAATAAGCTTATTACCCATATATTTCGGCAATATGACTTCGCCTTGCTTATTTGTTAGAAGTTCTCTTGCATTGGCATGTTCAAATACAATTACATCTTTGATAGGAGAGTTGTTCTGATCTATAATTTCGAGGATATTCTGAGATTTGACACAACCCGCTAATGACAATATAATTAAGAGTAATACTCTCATGGATAATTGATTATAAATTTTTTCGAGGCAAATGTATCTCTTTCTTTGCTTAAATCAATTGTGTTGTCTATAAATCGTTTGGATCCATCACCGTTTAAGCTTACAAACACATCAGCATAGACTTCAGGCTTATCAAATCCTTTTTTTGTGTAGGCATTGGATAACATTCTTGCATACTGAACAATAAAATCAGCTTGAGTACTCATCATTTTTTCTTGAAATGGAGTCAGAAATTCCTTATTGTCTACAATTTCAAGTTTGCCTGAAGAATCTTGAACTGTAAAAGACGCATGGCCTGCTTTTTCCATCAGCATTACTCTCCAAGAGAAGCGATAACCTTGTTCTGTCCAAAATAGATTTTCAGGATACAGCAAATATCTAAATGGAAAAGTTAACTGTAGAATCACATAGCTGAGTATTAAGAGGTTTGCTCTTAATTTTATTTTTCTTTGCAGAGTTGTTTGTACTTCTTGGTTTCTGCCCATAATTTGTTCATAAATTCTAGCGTGAGATCGAGTAGAAAAGAAAATTAAATTACTAAAAATCATTACAAATGGGAACATCCCAATGGGGAATAGCCAAAATGTAAGCAGGTGAAAAATGACTACCGCTAAATATGCAAATATTCGGGTTCGTTTATAAATTAGGAAAAAGAAAATACTCAAGTCAAATATTATCCCTGTCCAAGAAAACAAATAGGCTGTTGAACTGTAGGTCATTAATTCTCCAATGACTGGAAGGTGCATATTGGCAGGAAGCCATATTTTCAGTGGTAATGCTTCAAAAATCCAAGAGCTATTTAGCTTCGCAATACCAGCATAAACATATAAAACACCCACCTGAAACTTAATAATATTTATCTGCCAAGCATGAATATATTTTTGCTTATTCTTGAAGAGCAAATTATCTATTGCGAAATATTTATTTGCAGGTAAAAAAATAAGACAAAATGAAATCAGTGATATAAAGTAATAATGGTTGAGGTAATTAGAGGCATCGATTAACTCGGTATATGTAAAAAGAATAAAGAACAATAAGGTGCATATCCTGTAAAATAGGCCAAGGCCAATTCCTATGCATGCTAAGATCATGCTAATGAAAACAACATAAATGCCCTCTTCGGTTGGTGCAGGCACCCAGTGAAAACCAAAATACTTGAAGTGAAAAACCGGATTAAGATATAGTTGTTCTATCCACCCGTTTGCATAAAATCGAATGATACTAATAAGCATCAAAATACTAAATAGAATCCTAAAGCTAACTAAGGGCTCAATTCCAACCAGATTGCTTAATATATAGTTATAGCTCTTTTTAAGCGTTTGAGGATTAATCCCCGTCATTATCTTGGTAACTTATCAAAACACCTAAAGTACTTGGCAAGTCAATTTTGAGATAAACAATCATCTCTTGCATTGAATTAAATATAAGACTTACCGATTCAGGATCTTGTGTAATTGAATAATCAACACTTTGATTTAATTCGTTGATATTATTTCTTATTTCCATAAACTGATCAAGTATGACCTCGTTTAATGAAGTTCCTGAATGAGTTGCGTTAGAAGCAACAAGGTAATCATCTAGGCCCAGACCATCAATACCGTTTATTGATGTTCCGGTATAGAGATCTTCCAGTTTATCTATACTTTCTTTCAGTAAAATTATCGAATATCCACTGAAGAAGGCTTCGGTTTTATTCAACTGAGGATTTCCAAGACTTCTTATACCGAGTGGAATTCCAACTTTACCATCTCTAATAAACCTTTCAAAATCTAAATTTAACTCATTGACCAACATACCAAGAGAACTTCCTAAGTCAATGCCATTTGCATTTACAAATACTGATCGATATTGATTGGACCAATCAGACGAAACAATATTTGACTTAGTATTTAACTGCGCGCATACTTCGACTAGATAAGTTAATGCATTTAAATTATTATTGAAGTAGGAAAGGGATGCTGTTGTTTCCCCTTTGCTAAAAAGTAAAAAATCTAGAGCGGGTAAACCAATTGCTGCTTGGTTATTCACAGCTTCCAAGTTATAGTTTGAGCTTGATATATTGTCATTTATTAGTGGAGTATCTACTGGGTAGATATTAAATACAGCTTTTAGTGTTTGAATGCCTGCAGGACCAAACTCGGTACTTGAGCATGCTTGCCAGGAGAGATAAGTTTGCTCAAAAATTTCTTTGAGGCTTTCTAACTCACTCGCATTTGTATTGGATTGAAAACTTAGACTTGCTTGATACAAAAGTTCACAGTTGAAGGCAAGTTTTTCATAGCGAGGAATGATAATATTATCTGCATAATTTGTGAGCATGGCATCACGATCAAAATTAACTTGCTCAAAATTTTCTTTACCACAAGCTGAAAAAAGTGAGATGAAAAGGGATAGGAAAATAGTTCTTTTTAGATTCATATGAAGTATAATGTTAAAAGTTTTTAAAATTGTAAAGAGGAACCTGACAACTTATTGTCAGATTCCTCCTACAATCACAATGAAAAATATTAATTTTAAAGAACGTCTTTAACGCTGTTAAGTCCGTAAGCAGCGCTTATCATATCTTTTGCATCATTAATGTTTTGGTTGGTTACATTAAGAAGGCTAAAGACTGCGTTAGGTGCTCCAGTAGGCGTTTCTTTAAAGTACTCTAAAATGGTATTGATTTCAGTTGAAGACATTAGTTTATCACTGTTGTAATTAAGTGACATAATAAATGCTAAAGCTTCAGATAATTCATGATTTCGTAATGTTTCATCACTAAAGTTAGATTGGGCTTCGTTCAGATAATGAATGGCAGTTGTGGCAATAACCATTTCCCACTCAGCTCTAAGTTGACTCGCAGCTTGATCTCTCATGGTATAGTCATTATTGCTAATGCCAAATCTTCCTTTGATAAACTCATTCATCACTTTTCCTACGGTGTTTAAACCAGCGTCTTGCCCAACGCCTGCATACTTTCCATGATACCTAACTTCGCCAGCATCAAGTTTTGTATCAAAATTGGCAACAGTTAAATCAGTTGGTACACCAAAATAACCAAATGCTTCATCCCAATGATGCTCCATGTCTGTGCCTTCATTCGGAGTAATGGTTACATTATCTACAGCATCTCCAATTTTACCTTCTCGTGTATATGATTCTGCTGCTTGATAATAGAATACTGCTCCCATTAGACCTTTTTCGATGATTTGAGTATACTCTATTCCATAAGCATCAAAAAAGTATGATTTGCTACCATTAGTAGAAACACCTGCATTACCGGGCGCCCAAGCACCTGTAGCCGTTTGTGTTATCCCACCGTAGTAGTTCATTAAATATTCGTAAGTGTCAGCGTCATAAATTCCTCCAGTTCCATCGCTGAAACATTTGCTTTTAAGCTGCTTGGATGATGCATTCAGATTAGCAGCCGAAAATGGACTATTGTTATTACTGAACATATTAATAAGTTTTGTGCCATCGACTGTTCCACCTGAATTGGCTGATTTCATTTCAGCAGTCATTTCACC
>TARA_B110000459_G_scaffold45348_1_pt1 | contig 38243 bp, 25 predicted proteins | sample TARA_B110000459 | Tara Oceans TARA_B110000459 (sample SAMEA4398296) | marine metagenome | biome: Polar Biome; feature: [SRF] surface water layer (ENVO:00010504); material: water (ENVO:00002006), including particulate matter (ENVO:01000060) such as... | depth 5 m | reverse complement strand
GTCTAAGTCCAATGCATCATACCAAGATAGAGTACTAAAATTCATGACATCATCTGATTGATCATCCTCAGTCCAATACGCATCCGCACCTTCATCGGAGGCTTGCTCTACCGTATTAAAATTATTAAAGACATATGGGTCTACTTGGCTGTAAAGCATTCCAAATGGTAATAAAGTGAAAATTAATATCTTATTTATCATGGTTTTTCCTTTTTTTCAATTAAAATATTATTTTTTATTTAATTCTTTGAAAAATAAACTTTTTATGCAAAAAATATCCAGACCAGTACAACGCACACCACTAGAAGTAACGAATAAATTCTATCTTCTACTCCTTTAGTCATATTTTGTACAGATTCGAATGTAAGTTTTTCAGAAACTTGCTTTTTCTCGTAGGTAAGGCCTTTAACATTTTCTAATGCTGGCTCTGGAGTACTGTAGCTAACAATAAACAGTACTATTGTACAAAGTACAAATAGATAAAAAGCAAAATGTAAAAAGTTCACATTAAGAAATAAATCTAACAATGATCCTGGAGTAGTCTCAATACCAACGTTAGTTAGAATAAAACGCCCCATCCCAAAAACAAATCCAACTCCTAATGAAGAAAGTGCCCCTTCTTTGTTTAATCTTTTAAAAAAGATCCCAAAAAGAAAAACAGCAGCAATTGGAGGAGCAACCATCGCCTGTATTGCCTGCAATGACACAAATAAAGTATCGCCAAAGTTATCAATGAGTGGAATAAAAGCTAATCCAATAGCGACTAATGCAATAGTGGTAAGCTGACCAAACCTGACTAATTGTTTTTCTTCAGAGTTTGGATATAATTTTTGATAAATATCTAATGTTACAAGAGTCGAAGCAGAATTAAAAACAGAAGCAAGAGAACTCATTAAGGCAGCGAGCAAAGCGGCTCCCACCATACCCTTTAGCCCTGAAGGTAAGAGTGTTTTCACTAGTTCAGGTAGAGCACTGTCTTTCGATGCTAGGTCAAGTCGAACTCCTTCAGGAACTCCCGGCTGCGTTAGACAAAAAGCAATGACACCTGGAATAACAAATAAAAAAAGTGGGGTTAGCTTTAAAAAACCAGCAAAGATTGTACCTTTTCTTGCCTCAGAAATATTCTTGGCAGATAAAACTCTCTGAACAATATTTTGATCCGTACACCAATACCAGATACCAAGAATGGGCGCTCCAAAAATTACACCTGTCCAAGGAAAATCTGGATGATCTGCAGGTTTCCAGATATTCATAAACCCTGGGCCTGCAGTACTGACCATCTGGTCCCAACCTCCAACAGCATTTAGTCCGTATATTAAGGTCGCAGTTGAACCAATCAATAAGATTACGGCCTGAATTGTCTCCGTGTAAACTACCGCTTTCAAACCTCCAAGAACGGTGTAAATACCAGTTAAAATAACAATTAAGAATGCACCTGTCCAAAAATCAATTCCCATCAGACCTTCAAAAACAATACCACCAGCCGCTATTGTAACTGCTATTTTAGTTACGACATATGCGAAAATTGAGATGATTGATAAATACCATCGAGCAGCAGGAGAAAAACGGCGTTCTAAAAACTCGGGAGTTGTTGAAACTTTGCTATTCAAATAGTAAGGGACAAAAAACCAACCCAAAAGTAATAAAATAAGTGAAGCTAATATTTCAAACTGAGCAACCGCAATACCACTGTCAAATCCAGTACCAGCAAGACCAACTAAATGCTCAGAACCAATATTTGAGGCAAAAAGTGCCGAGCCAATGACAAACCAACCTACATTTCGGTCCGCTAAAAAATATTCTGATGTATTCGATCGCTTCCTTGATACATATAGTCCTATACCTATTATTAATAATAAGTAAATACCAACTATATAAAAATCAATTGCAATAAATTCGTTTGACATACTGCTCCTTTGTTATTTTAAGTAACTCGAGGTTAGTAATCTTCTTCACAAATCAGGACTACACTAAAATAAGCATGATTAGCGATAAACTCACTGAAAGTCAGTTAAACCTAACTTCATCAAATAAAAGAATGCAAATTATTTTTATAAACTTTAAATTTTTTTGCAGATGAAAGTAAAATTAGAAGAAATAGCTAAAAAATCAGGTTACTCAGTTGCAACCGTTTCAAGGGTACTTACGGGTAAGTCGAAAGGACGTTCGCAAAGTGTCAAGGATATTCTACTTACCGCTCGAGATTTAGGATACAGAACATCTTCAGTTCGATATACCAACCTTGATTTACCGGTTGATATTGCTCTTATTACGCAACATGATGCTGAAGAGTTTTATTCATGCCTTTATGAATCATTTGATCGTATCGCATCTAAAAAAAATATACACCTTAGTATTCACTCAGCAAAATATTCTAAAAGCATAACCGAACAAATTCATATTTTATCAAAATATAATGATGGCGTGATACTAATGGCTCCGACACTAGATAAGGAAGGCTATAAAAATATTATTGCTAAAATAGGTTCTTTTCCCATTATCTCTATCGCTCCGGTAGATGGAAATATCGTACCAACAATCACATTTGATTCCTATGAAGGTGGAAGACTTGCCGCCGAAATTTTAGTTGATTCTGATTATCAAAATTTTGGTATTATAACTGGTCCCCTTGAAAAATTAGAAGCAAACCTTAGAAGAAATGGCTTTCAAGACTATCTTAGAAAAAAAGGCTATAAAATCAACTGGGAATTTCAAGGTAACTATTCTTTCTCCTCTGGTGAAATCGCCTTTGAAAATATTAAAAAACATAAAAAAAGTAGCCTTGGTATCTTTTCTTCGAATGATCAAATGGCATTGGGCTTTTTACACACAGCTTTAGAGAATGGAGCTACCGTTCCTGGTGACTTTGGAATTATTGGCTATGATAATATGCCGTATAGCAAAGTTTTTTATCCTAAATTATCTACAATAAATACGAACTTAGATTTGTTAGCCAAAAACACCCTTGAATATATAACAAGAGAAATTAAAATTCCTCAGAAAGGCATAACTAACCCAACCACAACCCTACTACCCGTAGAGTTAATAAAAAGAAGGACACACAAATGAAAAACCTTACACTCTTTTTAAACATATTAATTCTTAGCTTTTTCAGTCTCGCTTGCGAGACTACGGATTCAAAAAAAGAGCATTTTATTAAAGAAATAGTCACGAAAATGACTTTGGATGAGAAAGTGGGACAAATGACCCAGGTTGACAAAAGAATGCTCGACAACGACGAAGACATTGCAACTTATTTTTTAGGATCAATACTGAGTGGCGGTGGATCTGTACCAAAAGATAATACTCCAAAAGGTTGGGTTGAAATGGTTAATAGCTATCAAGAACAAGCACTCTCAACCAGACTTAAGATACCTCTTATATACGGAATAGATGCTGTTCACGGTCATAATAACGTTGTTGGGGCAACCACTTTTCCTCAAAATATTGGACTTGGCTGTACAAAAGATCCTGAGATCATTAAACAAGTAAACTATGCAACTGCTGTAGAAGTTGCAGCAACGGGTTTACATTGGACATTCTCTCCTTGCATAACCATTCCAAAAGATGATCGGTGGGGTAGGCAATATGAAGGTTTTAGTGAATCCACTGAATTAGTTACAAATCTAACGGAAGCGGCAATAACAGGTTATGAAGATGCATTGGATATTTTAAATGGGAGAAAAATTGCAGCATGTGCAAAACATTTTATCGGAGATGGTGGTACGAGTTGGGAAACAGGATCTCTTGAAGAAGGTATACACACTTATAAACTAGATCGAGGAGATACTAAAATTTCAGAAGAGGAATTAAGAAAAGTCCACCTTCCTCCATATATTGAAGCAATTAAAGCTGGTGTAAAAACTGTGATGATTAGCTTTAATAGCTGGAATGGAATCAAATGCCATGGAAATAAATTTTTAGTAAATGACTTATTAAAAGATGAGCTAGGATTTAAAGGCCTCGTTGTTACCGATTGGGCCGGAATCGATGAAATCCCGGGAAATTATAAATCAGATATTATTGCTTCTATAAATGCTGGAATTGATCTAGTCATGGTTCCCGGTGATTTATATGGTCAGAATCACTACAAAAAATTTATTCGCCTGCTCAAAGAGTCTATCAAAGAAGGATCAATCAATATATCACGAATTGATGACGCTGTTACTCGAATATTGCGGGTAAAATATGAAATAAATTTATTTGAAGATCCTTTTGGAAAAGCAGAATATGCAAAATATGTAGGGGCTGAAGATCATAGAACTATTGCTCGAAATGCTGTAAAGAAAAGTATGGTATTATTAAAAAATGATTCTGGAATTCTTCCACTAAAAAAAGATCAAAAAGTCTATGTTGTCGGCTCTGGGGCCAATAACCTCGGTATGCAAAATGGAGGTTGGACTGTTGAATGGCAGGGTCGATTTACACCCGATTTTAAGATTCTCGATGAGAATGATGACAAAAGAATAGAAGAAAAAGAACTAAAGAAATTTTATAAAGATATTTATAGTGCTAAATATGACGAAGGTGCTGCAGCCGGATTTTTTAAAGCACTCGATATAAATTCAGATAACTATATTTTAGAAGAAGAATTTAATAATCATGAAGAAAAATCACCTTACCAACCAAAAGGGACTAGTATTCTTAATGCCATGAGTCAATTTATGGGCACAGATGGGTCAATTATCTATAACCCTAGAGCTAATAAATTAAACGAGAATAGAACTATAATTGCTGTAATCGGAGAATACCCTTACGCTGAGGGATATGGGGACAATGGACTATTAAATCTGAGCGTTTTTGATCAAGAAGTCTTAAGAAAATGCTATAAGACAGGAAATAAAGTCATTGTGATTATGCTTTCAGGAAGACCATTAATGATTAAAAATCATATCGATAAGTGGGATGGGTTTTTAGCGGCATGGCTTCCAGGTATGGCTGGCGAAGGAATTGGCGACGTATTATTTGGTGAGTATGCTCCGACTGGAAAGCTGAGCTTCTCATGGCCAAAAGACATAAGCCAATTACCTATCAATATTAACGATAAGAACTACGACCCTCTCTTCTCATTTAATTTTGGATTAACATATTAATTCTATAAAATCTAGACTATGTATAATTACCTAAGATATATTTTAATATTAGTTTGCTGTTGTTGCTTAAATGGTCAGCAAATTCATTTAAATGAAATCGTTAGCAGTAATGGTTCTACAATTGTTGATGAAGATGGAGAAACTCCCGATTGGATTGAAATTTACAACCCATCAAATGAAGCAATTAATTTATCTGGTTTTGGTTTATCTGATAACTCTGAAGATCCTTATAAATGGTTATTCCCTTCCTACATAATTAATTCAAATGAGTATGCAATTATATTCGCTTCAAATAAAGATCGCTCAGATATCATTGCTCAATGGGACGCCATTTTAGATATTGGTGATACATGGGCTTATTGGGTTGGCAATAGTTCTCCTGTTTCAGGTTGGCATTTACCGAATACAGATATTTCAAATTGGCCTTTAGGTCCGAGTGGATTTGGATATGGAGATAATGATGATAACACAGAGATAGAACAAACAACTTCAATTTTTATCAAGACATCTTTTATGGTTGAAGATTTATCTCTGCTGTCAAAAGTCCTTTTTCATATTGACTACGATGATGGATACATTGCTTATTTGAATGGTCTTGAGTTTTCCAGGTCAAACCTTGGACAATCAGGTTCTGATATAAACTTCTCTGAAACCGCTACAGCACTACATGAAGCGGAAATATATTCAGGTGGTTTCCCAGAAGCAATAATAGTTGACCAAAATCAATACCCTCTTCTTGAAGGTGAAAATACTTTATCTATACAGGTTCATAATTACACAAATACATCTTCTGATTTAACTTGCATTCCTTTTTTAACTTTTGGGTACAATGTCGAGATTGAAGAAACAAGGGTTCCTAATCCCGCAATGCTCTTACCCAGTACGTATCTTCATACTAATTTTAAAATTAGCGCTGAAGGTGAAACTATACTTTTAACAAACGAAGAAGGGCAAATTTTAGATTCAATTTTCACAGGGCAGTTAGAGACGGATATGTCTTACGGTCGTATTATTGACTCTTCTGACTGGGCCCTTTTTTCTGATCCTACCCCAGGAGCTCCAAATTTAACAGATTCATTTTTTGGTGTACTAACACCTCCTTCCTTTTCACTTGAATCTGGCTTTTATACTGAAAACCAGATCACAATATCAATCCAACAAGTAAACGAATTATCTAATACATATTATACTTTAGATGGTTCTGCTCCAGATATGAATAGTCTAGAGTATCAAAGTCCAATAGTATTGAGCGGTAATAGCGTCATAAGAGCCAAATCTTTTTTAGAAGATTGGTCTCCTTCCAGAGCGGAATCAAAAACGTTCATATTAGAAGAATCGCCGCCAGAAGAATTACCTGTTATTTTTTTATCGACTGATCCTGGAAGCTTTTTCGACAATGATACCGGAATCTATGCATTGGGTTCTAACGCAAGCAATGATTTCCCCTATTTTGGATCAAATTTTTGGGAAGATTGGGAAAGACCAATTCATTTTGAAATTGTTGATCCAAACCGCACTGGATATGCTGCAGATGCAGGAGTGAAAATTTTTGGAGGCTGGAGTCGTGCTTTTCCACAAAAATCTTTATCTTTTTTTTCAAGAAGTTCTATTGGACCAAGCACCTTCAACTATAATTTTTTCCCTAACTCTGATATTAATCAATATGAAGCTTTTGTACTTCGAAACTCTGGTAATGATTGGGAGTCTACTGTCTTACGAGATGGTTTCACCACAAGCCTAACCGAAGGTTTAAATATTGATCATCAAAAATATAGACCCGCGATCCTATATATTAATGGTCAGTTTTGGGGAATCCAAAATATCCGAGAAAAAATCAATGAGCACTTCATCGCATCCAATCACAACATTGATGCACAATACGTAGACCTTTTAGTCGGCGGTGGTTTTTTGGATGAAGAAATTGTACATGGAACAAACACCGATTATATCAATCTTATAGGGTACGTAGAATCAAATAATATGAATGATGATATTGTTGAAAATGCAATTGAAAATTGGGTAGATATTGATTCTTTTTTAAGCTATTTCGCCTTTCAAATTTTTATAGATAATCGCGATTGGCCAGGAAATAATATAAAATTCTGGAGAGATCATCGGGCTGGTGGAAAATGGAGATGGATTCTTTACGATACTGATTTTGGTTTTGGTATTTGGGATAATAATGCTTTTACTTTTAATACATTAGATTATGCTCTAGAGTCGAATGGTCCTGGGTGGCCTAACCCTCCTTGGAGTACCTTACTTTTTCGAAAAATAATAGAAAATAATAATTTTAAAAATTCATTTATCACCAATTATTCTGATATGCTGAACACTATTTTTAAGCCGAACCATTTAATTAATCATTTAGACTCTATAGTCTCTAATATTGAAGATATTATACCTCAACATCGTAATCGATGGTATAATAATGGATCATGGCCAAACTCCGCTGTTAGTTGGGAAAATAGAATTGCAAACATAGAAAATTTCAGTGAGAATAGACATACCTATGCTCAAAACCACTTGCAAAGCGAATTTGAACTAGAAAATACTATTGTCACTAATATAAGTATATTGCCTGAAAACTCTGGCTCTGTAAGGTTTAACACACTTACTTTAAAAGACTCATTGTGGAGAGGCTATTATTTTCCTAATGTCCCAGTTACCGCCGAAGCAGTCCCCAATGAAGGATATATATTTAGCCATTGGGAAGAGTTTCCTGATTCAGGATCTATTTTAAACCTACCAAGTGTATCTGAAAACCTTAGAGCTGTGTTTACGCAGACTGAATTAAGTGATGGAGATGTAGTCATTAATGAAATTAATTACAACTCTAGTAATCTTCAAGATACAGGAGATTGGATAGAGCTAGTTAATGCTGGTGATATGGATATTAACATTTCACAATGGGAGTTAAAAGATGATGATGATGAACATAGTTTTATTATACCTGATGGGTCTTTTATTCCAAGCAATGGCTTTTTAGTAATTGCTGAAGATATTAGCTTATTCTCTTCAGTTTACCCAAATATAATTAATGCTCTTGGATCGTTCAATTTTGGATTAAGTGGCGGGGGTGATCAAATCAGAATCTATAATAATTTCGGACAACTAATAGATTCTTTGGAATACGATGATGCTCCTCCATGGCCGGTTGAGCCAGATGGAGAAGGCTACACGCTAGAACTTGTTAATATTGAAGATGATAATACTTTGCCCGAGTCATGGGTTTGTTCAACAATTTTATATGGATCACCTGGAAGTCAAAATACTTTCTCATTAAACGTTACCAATGACAATAAACTAATTCCAAATGAAACAAGGTTAGGAGTCCCTTATCCAAATCCTTTCAACGGTACCATAAGTTTACCAATTCAACTTTCTAATGATAAATCAGGGAAAATAATTATTTTTAATATAAAAGGGGAAATAATTACTGAAATATTGTTATCCAAATATACTATTGGTACTCAAATGATTTATTGGAATGGTAAAAATCAAAAAGGTCAAAGTATTTCAACTGGAATTTATTTTGTAAGCTTAAATAATAATATCAACAATATTCAAAAAATCATTTATCTAAAATAAGTCCTTATTCATCATCAATGAATATTCATTTTACTTTTAATGGTAGGTAAAAATGTTTAGAGTTATTTATTCTCTATTTTTTTTCAATCTTTTATTTTCGGATATAATTTATGAGAATGGTGAACTCTCTAAATTTTTCGGAGGTGATGCCCCTAGCTCATCGTATAGTAATTGGCTAAGTCATGTTACCGAAGGGGTTGCCGAGCCTAACTATAATGATTACGGTCCAGACTTTATAGATGTTCAAACTAATGGTTTTGGAAGTTATAAAAAGCTTAGTGAAAATTCGCCAACACTTCTTTATTGGGAAAATATCTTCCAAAAATTTATAACTGGTGACCTCGAGTCAACAGACTCATTGTTACAAGACTCAATTGAAACATTTTATTATAACCTAATTGTTTTTAATGATACAATAGAAAATAAAACTTATCATATTCTCAGAGAGTCTCTAGACACATCTTTTAATGACCTAAACCAGCCTGAAATTGACTTTGATGATGTAACGGGTAGCTTTAGAAATAGCTGGGGACTTTACATTATAAATCCAACAGCTCAAAGAGAACAAGTAGTGATTCAAGTACCTCACCCCTGCGATGATTTTATTGCTCCATATATTGCTTTAGATATTTTTATAAAAACAGATGCCCTAGGTTTTATGATAAGTAGCGCCGGTAGAGAAGTAGAATGGTCAGAAAATGGATCCTACGCAAATAGTAAATCATATTCAGATCCTTCAAGATATTCATTTACAGTCTTCCAAAAATTCCAAGAAGCGATAACACAACCATTATTTAATTCGGGTCCTCACTCTCCTTTAGTTTTGGCCGTTCATAGTTTTGATAATGAATCACACCTTGAGAGGAATTCAATCATCCTAGCTGCTGGTGGTGAAAAGCCATCAACCACTAAACCTATACGAGATATCTCTAACGATAAATTTGATTTTATTAACTTTACTGATGAGTTTCCAATTATTGAGAATCAATTTGGAATCCATAACCCTACGCATGTGACGGATTATTATGAAGTTTTTTATGATGATCTTTTTTTATATAATAATGGAAATGAAGATTTTGAAATTACTTTAGCTACAGAATTAAAAGGGCCTTCTAATGGAGTACAAATGATAGACCTACAATCTAAAGTAAGCTCTTATTCCGTTTATGAATCTTGGGTACATATTGAGCTCGATGAAAAGCCAATGCTTTTTGATAGTCTCGGTATTTCAGATGATGATTTATACTTAAATGGTTTTTATCCCACTGGGATTCAAAATTTCTCAAAAATAAGAGATTACTATCAACCTTTTGTTGATGCTCTGAATACCTATTTAATTCACTGGGATGAATCTATCGATCAAGAAATCCCCGATAGAGTTCATTTATCCTACATTGAAAATCAGGATAATCCCGAATATGTTAGATTACAATGGGCACCCGTTTATGATACAAATTTCAAGACATATCAAATAGAAGCAAGCACAGATTCTTTAATGATCAATTCAATATCTTTTGATTTTGAAAATTTTGAAAGGCTTCAGTATATGAAACAAAATAATCAAATTATTAATATTCTCGATAATACCGAAACTTGGTATTTTAGAATGCGTGCAAAAGATTATTTTGGGAATACTGGTTTATGGTCAGAGACTCGTATCAATAGACTTCCGGGACATAGCCTGCCAGATACAATCTTATCCTTTGATCAAAATACTGTTGTTCATAGTTATCCGGAACAGGATTATGATAGTTTAAAGTATAATATTGATGATGGAATTCTTATGCCTGGGGACAGTCCGACTTTTTGCTTGTATGGCAATACCTGGAAATCAATATTTATTGAGCCTATTCAAATTGATAGCTCAATGGTAATACAACTCTTTGCTAAAATTGACAGTATTTCCGAAATGCAAGGTCTATCTATAGGCAGTGGAGACAATTCAATTCAATATGCATTCGCTGGAAATGAGATTTTAGATATTGATGAATGGATACCTGTTTATCAAGGGCTCTTTGAAATTAATACGTGGAATTCATACCGACTCCCGATTGGGGATGACTGGCTCGCTAAGTACGACAGTCTGGATGTGATAACAAAAATATCTTTTATAAACAATCATGATGATACATCTACTAGCCCGGGAAGTATTCACTATAGTATGATCAGAAATTTCACTTCGGACTTACCTATTCCACCGAATGTGATCATAGAAACAAATACCGAAACCTTAAATAGCTCAATTAATCGGGAAATATTCCCTGTGTCTTTTTTATCAGTCGTTGAAGATTTAGACTCGTATACCTTTTTATACTATTGGGATTTTGGAGATGGTAATTATTCCACTCTTTCAAATCCCACGCATGAATATATTTTTCAGGAAAATCAAGAATTTGACGTATTACTTACTGTCACAGATGAAACAGGCCTACAAGGTTGGGGATCAACAAGTATTATAATTGATTCACTTGAACATTATACTTCAGAAATATCAATGAATTTTGTTGGAGATATAATGTTAGGACGTAGATTTGAAGAAGCTGAAGGCATTATAACAAATCAAGGGGTAAATGCTCTTTTTGAACCGACACACCAGATATTAGGTCTCGCCGCAGATATAACAATAGCAAATTTAGAAATACCACTTACTAATCAAGGTACACCACATCCAACAAAAGGGATTGTTTTCAGATCTTCGCCTAATAATATAAGTGGGTTAATTTATGCTGGAATTGATGTTGTTAGCCTTGCCAATAACCATATTCTTGACTTTATGGAACCAGGCTTAATTCAAACTCAAAATGTTTTAACCCAGGCCGGAATTAAATTTTCAGGTGCAGGTATTAACAGCAATGAGGCATATCTTCCCGCATTTAAATCTCTAAAAGGTCAAACTATTGCTTTTTTAGCCTCCAGTGATAGAACTGGACAATATAATAATTATCAACCTTTTCTAAATGCTGGTGAGAATAAATCAGGGTTTGCTTATATGACTCCTTATTACTTAAGAAAACAAATAAAAGCAGTAGAGGATTTCGCAGATCTAATTGTTCTTGAACTACATGCTGGAAGTGAATATTCTTATGAACCTGGCAGTAATTATGATTATCATGGATCAAATAATGATTTTGGCTCAATCAGATATAATCCAGCAAGTAACCTAGGTTTTGAAACTATAGAATTTGAAGAAGAAGACTATTCTTGGAGATTAGATCAACCAAAGATGTGGGATAGGTCAATTCGACAATTTGCAATAGATGAAGGAGCAGACCTAATCATAGTACATCATCCACATATTATACAGGGTCTCGAAGTTTATAATGGTAAATTAATTGCACATTCTCTTGGTAACTTTATTTTTGATTTAAATTATCCTGAAACATACCCTTCAATAATTCTTAATTCAAAATCCAATGAGACGGGTTTTATTGAATATTCAATCTTGCCACTTTATATTGATGACTATTTAACAAAACCAGCGAAAGGAGAATTAGCTAATTATATTTTAGATCATCTTGCTATGCAATCAAAAAAATTGGATACATATTTACATGTAGATACGGATAATCATATCGCTCATGTTATTTTAGATACTTTTTTATTGCAAAGAGAGTCTCTATTATATAACACATCTATAAATAGTAGTAAAACAGTAGATATTAATGGTAGTAATTATTTTAAATCAAACCCAATCCTAGTATCTAAGGCAGGAAGTCTTTCCGGTATTTTAGGAAGTAATCATGCTATTTCCCATTATCGATTAGGCCGTGAAAAAATTTGGATGAATAACTTTGAGGATGAAGGTAGTTCTCTATGGAACTTAAATAGTGAAAATGAGACAGTCCAAGATACAATTTTTCGTCGAGGACATTATGCCGTTTCCCATAAAAGAGACTATCAGTCCCCTGTCAATCTTGTTACAAATTTAGAAGAAAGAATACCCATCAAAAGTAACCTAAATCATTCATTACATGGATACATAAAAACAATGAATGGAAAAAACGTGACTTTAGAATTAAGATCCTCAATAAATAGAACCGGAGAGAGCTTATTTACCACTTCAATACTCGATTCTGTAAGTGGTGATACAAGGTGGACAAAATATTGGGGAGATATTCCATTAACTGAAAATTCTGAATTTGTTGATATTAGAATGAATAGCTCTATACCCGATTCTGGCGATGCATTCTCATGGTTTGATGATATTGGTTTAATCGAATGGGACTCTCTAAAAACATTGACAAGTTTCCCAGTCAATTTAGAATCACCAAATAACTATGATTACATTCAAGTCTATTATTTAGAACTTCCCGAAGAAATATTGACCATTAATTTGAAGAATACAATAATTGGAACATTGTCTGAATTAGAATCTAAACCTAAAGCCGTCAATCCAGTCATTACAGTTCCAGATGTTTTCTATTTTTATGATGATTCGGAGGGTCCTGTTGGAAACCGATCTTGGACTGTTAATGATAATATCAATATGAACTCTGATAATCCATATTTTTTATGCGAAGAACCAGGGGTGTATGAGGTGAAACTTAGTATTACTGGATTAAATCAACAAATTAAAGAAAAATCTATTACCGTTATTGCTTTGGAAGAAGGAATAATATTAAATGATATGGGAGATGTCAATGGTGATGGAAATATTACACTTTTAGATGCTTTAATTTGTTCTAATTCAATTTTGAGTTATTACGAACTCACACCAGAAGAATTTTTGACTTCGGATATGGATAAAAACGGAATAATAAATATTTTTGATACTCTTTTAATTCTTGACCTTATTAATTAGAGGTTAATAATCTTTAAAACTTCATTAAGACTTGAAGCAACAAATCGACCAGTACTCTTTAAACGTTTTTTATTTACGTGTCCATGGTCTACCAACACACAATCAATATTCATTGACTCAGCAACCTCACTGTCATGCTTTGTATCACCAACTAAAACAATTTCATGATCATTATAAGGTAGTATTTTTTTTAAACTGATTCCCTGTTTTATCTTACCTAGTGCATATTGATCTTCAACTCCGAATATATTTGAAAAATAAGATTGAAGATTATATCTCTTGATCCAGTTATCTAAAAGATCTTGTTTACCAGCAGAAAGGATAGATTGACTCACCTGATTTGATAAGACTTTAGATAAACATTCTTCAACTCGGGTATGGAGTTTTACTTTATAAAAATGTTCTTCATAAAAGTTAACAAATTCATTACTTACAACTTCATACGGCTCTAGGACAAAATTAAACCCTACTTTTTCATAGACTTCACTTACAGGAAAAGTAAAGCTCTCTCTATATTTGTTTTTTGTAATTTGACTTAGATCTCTTTTTTTTAAACTAATATTAAAAGATTGTAGACATAAATCACAATCATCTAAAAGAGTTCCATTCCAATCCCAAATTATATGTTTATATTTCATTAATAATGATTAATGAAATATTAAAAAAATAGACGATTTAGATTTCATGGCTGACCTATTTATTCAAAAGTTAACAAACCAATTACAAAAAAAATTACCTGGTAAAACAGCCCATAACTTGATGCGTATAGAATCAAAATTACTAACTAATAAAATTCAAAATAAGGGAAAAAAGATTCTCTCCTCAGTCTTAATCTGTTTGTATCCAGAAAAAGACAATTGGTATTTTTTTATTACAAAGAGATCAATTTTAGTTGAGCATCATAAAGGTCAAATATCACTCCCAGGAGGAAGGATTGAAGAAGGAGAAAGCCCAGAAGAAGCTTCAATCAGAGAAACAAATGAAGAAATTGGTGTTTTACCTGATTTAATTAAAATAATTGGATCACTCTCGTCACTTTATATTCCTGTTTCTAATTTTAAAATATTTCCTTTTATTGGATGGACAGAAATAAAGCCTGAAATAATCATACAAAAAAATGAAGTAGCAAAGATTTTCTCAATTTGTGTTCACGACTTAATTAATGATAAATATCAAGAAAAAGAGGAAAGAGTTTTTTTGAATAATAAAGTTCTTGTACCTTATTTTAATTTTGAGAGTGAAAAAATCTGGGGAGCAACATCAATAATACTTTCAGAATTTAAACACATTTTAAGGGAAATATTATGAAGTTATCAGATTGGATATATTCTCTTTCTTCAACAGATCATTTAATTTTAATAATGTTGTATTGTATTTGTATATATCTTAGTAAGATAACTTTAGAAACCTTAATCGAATTATATGATGAAAAAAAAGGACATCGTAAATACAGGATTCAATTTCGAATCACTCCAGCTATTCTTTTATCACTAGCTTTTATTTATAGTTTATTTTTTTATAAAATATTGAAAGAAGTCTTCAATTTTATTCCTTAACCTTATTTTAAATCTTTTTTTTAAATTAGGGGTTAAATAGTTCATTAACTTTCTTATCTATCTTTTCTTCAACTATTTTTTTTGTAGTTTGTTTTGCCTCATCCAAAGATTTTGATGCTATTGATTTTACTTTCTCTGCGTTCTTTGAAATCGATTTTTTAAAATCATCAACAGTCTTAGGAACTTGATTACCTGTATAATGCAAATAAAAGATGTATAAGATCAATAAAACAATAAATAAAAAAAATAATTTAATAATCTTTTTAATAATAGAATAAATTATAAAAAAAGTTATTACTAGGATAATCCCCATATAGAAAGGGTTAGAAATGATTGTATCAAAAATTGTTGTCATAATAGTTAGAATCTAAACCAAGAACTGGTTCAGGTTTAATAAAATTCTAGTTAATTTCATAAATGATATATTTTTATATATTAATTTTTTGTTTTAATACGGTGATTGGACAAAATAAATACCCATCTGATTCATTACTCCTGTCTCCAAATATTTCTTTTGTGAAAAAAATCGGATTAGTCCCTATATCGGCTTGGCAAAGGATTTCTTACAACTCAGATTTTTTCAACTGTCAATTTTATCCTAGTTGTTCTAATTATGGATCTGATGCTATCAAACAATTTGGATTATTAAGGGGTGGTGTCATAATCTCTGAAAGGATTACCAGATGTAATCCTTTCGCATTCCATTATCATTTAAAACAAAATAATGGTTTTAATGATATCGATGGTCGTCTAATAGACTCTGTTATTTATCTAAAATCAAATAATTATGAAAAATCACCTTTTATAGCGGGTTTATTATCATCTATAATACCAGGATTAGGGAGGATATATGCAGGACGAACACTTGACGGAGTAATTGGATTTTGGACATTTCTTCTTTACAGTAAAACAGCACATAATTCAGTGAAATACAAACAAAAAATAGCTACACCTGTTTTAACAACTATTAGTTTGTATGTCTACCTTGGTGAAATATATGGAGGTTGGAGAACGGCTAAAAAGTTTAAATCTAAAAAAGATGACAATAACAGTTAAGTACAGTAATATTATATATTTAAATAAAAAATTAAAGCCTCTATAGTTAAGTTGGTATAACAGAAAACTCGTAATTTTCAGTCAGCAGTTCGAATCTGCTTGGAGGCTCAAAAATGTTTTTTTATAAAAAGTCTAAAAAAAACTTTTAGACTTCATTAGATATGACTCCTTATATATTTTCTAAAAGAGTACTTATCAACTAGCATTTAATCTTTTATAATCTTAATATTTAATTATCTATATAATCAGGTGCTAAATATTTCGTTAAGAATTATGAATAAAAGAATCATATTAAATGGTATTCGTTTTAAAAATCAAACTCTTATTTGGGTCTTAAATAAAAAAAGTGGAGAAATGATAAAAGTGAACCATGATAATCAAGGACTTAATTATTTTAATAAACAAAATTTAAACTAGATTGAAGAAACCGTGAAAAATAAAAAATCAAAAGTATCTCTTTTAGATCTTAAAAAAAGTGTTGGTGGACCAATTATTATTTTTAAGAAAAGACCTCGAAAAAAAGTATGAGAATTGAACTTTCTAAATTAAAACATCATCCATTTAATTCGAAGGTTTACAAACTGAGTAATATTGAATCTCTTAAACAATCAATTTCAAATGTTGGATTATTAGAACCACTTGTAATTAATAAAAAAAATCAAGTTATAAGTGGAAATAGAAGACTTGAAGCCTTAAAAGATCTTGAAATAATTAAGGTTGACGTAATTGTTAAAGAATTGAATAAAGAAGATGAACCTCTCCATATTATTTCTCATAATTCTCAAAGGATTAAGACATCGCGTGAATTGTTAAATGAGATTAAAGTATTATCTAAATATTATAAAAAAAAACAAGGATATCGAAGTGATCTAACTTCATTGGATACCAAACGAGGTCGGTGGAAGGATATTGTAGGACAAGAATTGTGTATTAGTACCGATAAAATTTATAAATTACTTTTTATTGATGAAATTTTTCCAGAACTAATTGATCTGATAGATAATGGAAAAATGACGATTAATCAATCGTATATTGAAGCTAAAAGAAAAAAAATATTCGAGAATACTTTTACTACCAATAATAAAATTTCTAAAAAGTTAAACATTCTGAGTTCTAGGTTTTATATACATAATAAATCCTCAGAAAACATGGTTGAATTGAAAGATAAATCAATAAATATGATCATGACATCACCACCATATTATTCACTAAGAGATTATGGTAATAAGAATCAAATAGGTTTAGAAAAAACTATTGAACATTATTTAAATAATCTAATGAAAATTTTTAATGAATGTTATAGAGTACTTAAAAATGATGGTTCTTGTTGGGTTGTTATTGGAGATACGTATATCGATGGATGTCTTCAAAGTATTCCACATAGATTTTCATTAAAAATGATGAATCAGAAATGGGTACAACGAAATTGTATAACATGGCATAAAACGAATCCAAAACCAGAGTCTGTCAAAAATCGTTTGGGTCGATCTAATGAGTTTATTTTCTTTTTTACAAAATCAAAAAATAACTATTTCTTTGATGTTGATTCAATAAGAGAACCTTATAAGACTCAAAAACCATTGGATATAAGAAGTCCTAGACACCACAGTATTAAAAAAGGTCATCAGATACATACATCCATCGTACAAAATCAGTTAGGTAAAGTACCATTAGATTTTATAGAGAGTGCAAAACAGTCACATGGAATTGGGAAACAATTAGGTATTGAGAACCTTGAACATGTTGGTGTTTATCCTAAAAATATTTGTTATTTACCGATAAAGTCATCTAGTAAACTTGATGATATTATATTGGATCCATTCTCAGGTAGTGGTACAACAGGTGTAGTAAGTCTAGAATTAGGAAGAAAATTCATAGGATATGAAATAAACTCAAATTATTCTCAATTATCGATATCTAGATTAAATGAAGAAATCAAAGGTTTTAATTAAGAAATTTTAGGTTTTTGATTCCTGTAATTCATTTCAAGACACCATTTATTAAGAATTTTCTTTTCGTTTTCAATCCATTTTAAGGTAATAGAAGTAAAATCTCCAGTATACTTCTTATTAATAATCTCAATTGCTTTTTGTTTTAATTCTATTTCCGAATAATTACCAACTTTTTTCCAAGTACCTAAATGAATTTGTTTTTGAGTCTGTCCTAAAAAAATCCATTTACACTGAACAACACCATATTTTTCTCTTTTTATAATATAAATAGATGGTATAAGTGAAGTAAAAACTTTGTAAACGAATCTCTTCCTATACATTAACTCAATTTTATATTCTTTTAACTGATCTTTATATTTTTTTAGTTTAGTTTCAATTTTATGAAGACTATTCTTATACTGATTAGGACTTAATCTAAAAGATTGTTTTTCGAATGTATATTTTTCTTTAACAATTATTTTTATTTTCTCAGGAATATATTTATGGATTCTTTTTTGAACTCTTCTTGTACGTTCAATCTCTTCATTAACAGAGTATAGTGGATCTAGGTTAGCATACTTAAATTTTAGTTTTTGAGAACCCAGGAGACTTTGAAGTTCAAATATATTTTTTTTATCAGATTCTACAAATCCTGAATATTTAAATATATTATTTGAGAGAATTTCAGGAATTATTTGTAATGGAATGTCCCTTAATTTTGATTTTATATTTTTTTTATATAATTCCATTAAACCTTCCTATTTAGCATAAGATATATAAGTTATATTATATTTTATTATCTCAAATATAAATAATTATATTTTACATTTTATATTTATTTTAGTTTTTTATAAAATTATAATATTTTAATAAAATTAATAAATTTTATTTAAATAAGAGGTATTAAATAATGACTTTTTGAAAAAGAATTATATTAAATTATAAAGTATAATTGTTATAGCACAAAATTTTTAATAAATATTATTTTTAAAAAAAATCATTTTCACAAATCAAAGATTAGTTTTTTTTCAATTAGTTAATTTTATAAAAAATATTTTAAATAACCATTTTTAACCATTTATTAGTGTTATAATGGTTTATTAATGAGAAAAATCAGTTTATAATTTTATTTTATTTATAATACTTTTTATAAAATTATATTTATTAAATATTTTGTGTTATAGTAATATATAATAAAAATAATAAATAAGAAGTATCGAAACTTTATAAAATAGTTTTTTGTAAATGAGTATTCTAATTATTATTAATTTGTAATTATATTAAATAAAAATATTATATAAAAGATAGTATCTATGATAATATTTTTCATATAAAAAATATTTAATAAAAAAAAATAAAAGTTATATTTTTATTTTTTTTTGTTTTAGTATTGTACTTATTTTTATTTTTTTATTTATATATTGTGCTTATAATTTATTTTTTTTAAAAAAATATAATAGAGTAATTAATAATAAGAATATTAGGATACTATATCTAGATTAAATAATTAAGTTATTTTTAAAATATAATTAATCAAAAATTATATAAGAATAAAATTAGCACAATTAAGTTTAAAAATTTAAATTGCATATTTAATAAATTTAAAATCAATTTAATAAATAAATAATTGAAAACTAGTAAATATGTCTTAAATAAATACGTGCTATAATAGAGATTCTATTACTGTTCTATTATTATAAAAAGTTCTTATAGAATAAGTAAAAATTTAATTAAAAGATCAGATTTAATTATATCAAGGGTCTTTACTTCAGAAATAAAAAAATATTCTTAAAAATAAGATAAAAAGCTAGTTATGCTTTTAGATTATTAAGAATAATTAAACTATTTCAATAACCTTTTTTAAAAACCATTTTTATTATTACAACTGTAGTACAAAATAAAATAGACTGGAGTAAAACCATTGTATTTTTTTTTCTTATATAATACAATGATATAGAATTTAAGATGTGATTTTAATTATACAAAAATGAAAAAGAATGGGTTTGATCAATCAGACTTTAAATTGAAAATATTAGAAGAATGGTTCCATAAGACACACTATATCAATCTATCTTTAAATTAGATAGAAGTAAAAGTTTTTTTAGTTTAATGACTGACCTTAAAATCGTTATAGGGATTATTTATTGTCATATTTTGATACTATTCTTATAGTACCTGTATTAAGATAAATTATCTATATACTTAATCTTCAATAAAATATTATGGAGAACTATATTTTCATAAAATTGAGAATTAATTCACTCTCTATATCATTTATATTAAAACCTTTAAAATGAATATTTAACGAAATGATGCGTCAATCATTTAAAGACAAACAATCTGTACATAAAATTGTTTTTATAAGGATTCTGATCAAAATAAGAGTCAATACAATGTCAATGTAATTTTATTATAAAACTAAAAGATATATCCTAAAATAAATGATCGAATATTTTTAAAAATTTATTTTATATTGGTCTATCTTCTTATTTATTTTAAAATAAAAAAATCATATTGGGATTCACTTAGGTACAAAATATATAAATTAAATACTGAAAAGATTGAAAGAGACCATCCAAAGAATATAAATCTCAAGACATTCATTTTATCTTATAAATCTTTAATTATTAAACTTTTAAAAACACTTATTATCCCCATGTAATAGAATTTAAAAGATGTAGTTGGAATAGAATCTTATTTATTCATTAAAAATCGTTGATTGAGAATTTAAAAAAATGTATTTGAACCGTTTTATTTATTTTTTTTAATTAAAAAAATAGTGAATTAGAATAGAATAAAAAAAAACTAGATTTATGAAGAACCTTTAATATTTAATTTTATAAATTAAAATTATTATTAAAGAAAAATCCATTAAAGTAGATAGGAATTCACCTAAAATAATTATATTTTTTTTAAGTCAAGATTTAAATCTAAATATATTTTTTATATATATTTTTAGACCTCTATTTAAGATATAAACTTATTCTTTTTAGAAAAAAATAAAAATAAAATCATTCTAAAAGTTTTTTTATTTAGCTATTTAAATTGCTTTTTAAATTTTTAAAAAACAGGTAAAAAAGAAAAAAAGTATAAAAAAATAATATTCAATAATTACTTATTTTAAATATATTTTTATTTAAAAATTTAAAAAAATTTGAAAACTGCATCTTCTATTTTTTTTAATATGCTTCAACTTTTAATAATTCGACTTCAAAGATTAAAGTTGCTCCTGGAGGTATAGCTGAACCGGCACCATTTTCACCATAACCTAAATCTGCGGGAATAATAAGTTTCCTTTTACCTCCAACCTTCATTCCCTTGACCCCAAGATCCCAACCTTTAATTACTGACCCAACACCAAGTGTAAAATTAAATGGTTCGCGTCCAGGATTTAAAGATGAATCAAAAACGGAACCATCTTCAAGACTTCCAGTATAATTTACTATAACTTTATTATAATCATTTGCTTCAACACCTTCACCAATAATTATCTCTTCTATTTCCAATCCTGTACTCATTATTTCTTTACTCCTTTTGTTTGTACAACTAATTCCTAAAAAAATAAGACTAATTAAAACAGCTTTTTTAAAAACATTCATTTATGTTCATTCCTTGTGTAATAAAAAAGGGATGTAAATTTAGTATATGATGTTTTTAACACAAATATTAATAAGATAATGCGGTCATTACTTAATCGATACTCATTAATCTTTTTTATTTATTTAAGTCTCATTCCTTTTTTATTTTCAGAAGAACGATTATTTCTTAAACAAGCAGATCTTTTAGAAAGCAAATCGGAAGGCAATAAAAACGTTAAATATATTTCTGGTAATATTATTTTTACCAAAGGTGATCTCACCCTTAAGTGTCAAGAAGGTCAGCAATATGAGGCAGAAGGAATTATAATTTTATATAAAGATGTTTCTTCATCTCAAAAGGATCAGTCTCTCACTGCTGATACTTTAAAATTTCATTCTATTGAAAATAGGCTTGAAGGTATTGGCAATACACATGTCTGGGATGAAAATTATGACCTCGTTTCAGACTCAATTACTATTTTCACTCAGAAAAATAGAGGTATTGCATCTGGGAATGTAATCTTGAGGCAGAAAGGCCAAATTATAACCGCAGACAAAATTATTTATACAGATAATCAAGGGATGGATGGCGTATCATACATTGCCTCTGGAAACGTCATAATACAAGATTCTTCAATAACCTCAAATTCAGGTAAAGCTACATACAACAGATTAAGTGAACAAACTTTGTTAGAGATGAATCCTTCAATTGAAGATCAAGATCGAGTTTTAACCGGTGATAAAATTGAATTAACATATTTTGAACAGGAAATAAAAAAAATATATATACCAAATAATGCCAATGCAATAACAACAATTTCAGGGTATTCTTTTCAAAAGAAAGATTCTTTAAAAACAGAGGAAAAATTATCATTTAAAAATAAAATGCAAGGATCTCAGCTAACCAGTATTTTTAAGAATAGTGTCTTGGATTCCATAAAAATCAATGGGATGGCAAAAACATTATACCATGTATTTGAAGACTCCATATATAAAGGTAATAACAATGTTTCTGGAGATTTAATCACAATTAAATTTTTAAAAAATAGATTAAAAAGATTACAAGTGATTGGAGGATCTAAGGGGAAATATATACCGGATTCTCTTTCAAATGAAATCTCAAGCTCAGTGAATTACTCATCGGATGAAATAGTTTATATTTTTGAAAAAAGAAGGACAGAATTCTATGGGAATGCAATTATTAATCATGACAAAACGACTTTAGAAGCTGGTTATATTGATATTAATTGGAATACTAATTTACTTAATGCCTACATAAAATCTGAAGGTGATACGATCAATGAGCCTATTCGTCCTATAATTAAAGAAAAGAATAAAGATCCTATGTCTGGCGATGAAATGACTTATAATTTAAAAACTAAAAAAGGTAAAATATCAAAAGGGAACACAAAAGCCGATGATGGGTTCTATACTGGTAAAACAATTAAAAATGAATCCACTGAAGTTATTTATATTGAAAATTCAACCTACACAACTTGCGATTTAGATACTGCTCATTTTCATTTCGAATCAAAAAATATGAAAATAATTCAAGATGATATTGTCGTTGCTAAGCCTATTATCTTACACATAAGCCAGATACCTATTTTTGCAATACCGTTTGGTATCTTTCCACATAAAGGCGGGCAGCGTCACTCTGGTTGGATTATGCCTTCTTATGGTGATAATAAGAACAGAGGGCAATATATTCAAGGATTAGGTTTCTATTGGGCACCGAGTCAATATTGGGATTCAAAAATGACTATGGGATTCGCAGACCGACAAGGATATTCATTTAGATTAAATACGACGTATCGACTTAGATATAAGTTTAGTGGAAGCTTAAACTATTTTAATCAGCAGTTTTTAAGTGGAACAAAAGATATAATGGATATACTTGGTGATCGAAATACAAGTACAACTCTCCGGTGGAATCATAAACAACAAATGAGGAATAATCAATCTTTAAATGCAAATATGACTTATTCAACCAGTGGTGATTATAATAAAAAATACGGGATATCCGAATCAGAACGGATGAATCAAAAAGCTATATCAAATATTTCTTACTCTAAGCGTTGGCCGAAATCTAAGAATTCTTTGAGTTTAGCTTATTACTCAAACTTAGATTTATTAATTGAAGATAAAACAAACCACGATAGCAAATACTTTGTAAATCCTTCCAAAGCTGGAACACAATTAAATATAAAGAACCAAACCTTCCCTAAGTTTTCTTTTAGGCACGGACAAAGTCACTTAATTCCAACTAATGCAAAAGACAAAAAATGGTACAATACTATTACATGGAACTACGGTTTAAACTTCACTAATACGAATCGTGTTTATTATGAATCTATTCAAATAGATACCAGTCAATATGGATGGTCTGAAGATTCTTTATTAAAAAATAAAAAAAATGAGCAAAACAATGGGTGGATTCACACATCAAGTATCAACGCACCTCAAAATATATTTAAATATATTTCTATAAATCCTCGTCTTAGTTTAAAAACTGCTTGGGTCAACAAAACATATGATGCAATATGGGATGAAGAATCAAATATATTTCAAAAAATCGAGGAAAATAAATTTGCATCTAGGACAACAGGCTCTTTTTCAGTTAATACAAGTACGCAAATATATGGTTTAATTCCTATACCCTTTGGTCCTCTCAAAAGTATTAGACATGTTATTTCACCAAACATTGGTTACTCATGGACACCTAACTTTTCAAAAGAAATTTTCGGTTTTCAACCTGGATATATTTTAACAAAAATAGATGAAAATGGGAATGAGAGGTTCCATGACAGATTTGCTGGTACAATTGCAGGGAGCACACCTAGGTCGGAACAAAAGTCGATGACATTTAGCCTCAATAATATTTTTCAAGCAAAAATTTTAAAAGATGATGATGAAAAAAAAGTAGACTTATTGAACTGGCGAATTAATTCAGGATATAATTTTGCGGCGGACTCCCTTCACTTTTCAAATATAAGGTCGAGCTTACGCTCAAAAATTCTTGGAAAGTTAAACCTCGATTTAAGTATGACTCATGATTTATATTATTTTAATACTGAGAGAAGTAAAAGGACTTCTGAATATAATAGAAATCAATCCGGTTTAATAACTCCTCGGCTTGTAAATACACGGTTATCTACTGGATTTAGAATAATTGGTAAAAAATGGAATAAAGAAGAGGACGATAAAAAGACGAATACTGATACGACCTTAACCCAAGAAGATTTAGCTGGTCCTGGATTAGTAGATCCTTTAAAAACTATACAAAATTCACTGAAGAGTGCCCAGCTTTGGAGTTCAAATATTAGTCTAAGTTATTCATATAATGCTCTAAACCCATCCAGGACTTCTAAAACTTTTTGGGCAAATACTACTTCTATTCTGAATGTAACAAATAATTGGAAAGTTTCATATAGGGCAAGATTTGATTTACTAGAGAGAGATCTTGTAAATCATTCTTTTTCAATATATCGAGATCTTCATTGCTGGGAACTATCCTTAAATTGGACTCCTAATGGTATTGGACAAGGTATAAATTTTAGGCTAAATGTAAAATCTCCAACACTTAAAGATTTAAAACTTGAGAAAAAAGGAGGTGTTTATTCTGGTGCCGGGCTTTAATTCTTTAATTGTACCAGTAGAATACTATGCAGAAATTCTATTAGTGAAAAAGATTAAAATATGATCTGTCCGAAATGCTTTGCTGAGTACTTAAGCGATATAAAAATCTGCGGTGATTGTGACGTCTCTTTAGTTGAGGGATGCCTATTAGACCTTCCGATTCCTGAAATGACGTGGTCTGCACTCCCACCTTTTAACGGAAAAGTATACGCAGACATGGCAGCAGAAATTTTAGATGAGAATGATATACCATATTATTTAAAAATGGATTGGGCATCATCTGCATATAATGTTGGAGGTGCAAATCTCACTGGTCAAATAATTAGAATTTTTGTTCCAAAACCTTATTTTGAAAAAGCATCTAATATTACATTCCAAATTGTAGGAGAAGTAAAATAATTGAATATTATTAGAAATATTAAAGGAACTCATGATATAATTCCACCTGAGACAAAGCATTGGAGAAAACTAGAAGGGATTGTAAATGATAATTGTTCTAAATTTGGTTTTGAAGAAATCAGAAGTCCTATTTTTGAACAAACAAAACTTTTTTTACGTTCGGTAGGGGAAGAAACTGATATTGTTTCAAAAGAAATGTATACTTGGATAGATCGAGATGGTACGAGCTTAACCTTGAGGCCAGAATTAACAGCCTCGATTGTAAGGTCTTATATACAAAATAATCTCGGTGCAAAGTCACCCAATCAAAAACTTTATTATATGGGACCATTATTTAGACGAGAAAGACCTCAAAAAGGCCGGCAGCGACAATTTCATCAATTTGGCGTAGAGGCATTAGGTTCTGAACACCCAGAAATGGATGCAGAGATTATTTCTATCGCCTGGAATATTTTATCAGATTGTGGATTAAGTCATACGACACAATTACAATTGAATAGTATTGGCTCTAAAAAATGCAGGGATACGTTCAAAGAAGCTCTAAAAAGTTATCTTCTTCCTTATTTAGATGAGTTTTCAGAAACAAGTCAAAAACGTTTTTCTGAAAACACTCTTAGAATGTTAGATACAAAATCAAAAGACGAACAATTAATATTAAATAATGCTCCAAAAATTTCCGAGTTTTATACGGAGGAAGACCAAGATCACTTTGATACACTCAAAAAGTTATTAACAGATATCAATATACCATTTAAAATAAATCCTAAACTTGTACGTGGTCTAGATTATTATTCTAGAACAGTATTCGAGTTTACCTGCTCAGAACTAGGAGCTCAAGACGCAATACTTGGCGGTGGGAGATATGATAATCTAGTAGAAAATCTTGGGGGAAAACCAACTCCTGGTATTGGATTTGCAGCAGGCATGGAAAGGTTTTTAATTGCAATGGATAATAAAGATGACCAACCTCAAATAGATATTTATTCTGCATGCATAGTAAAAGATGGTTTGTCTGCTTCTTTATCTATTTCTAATAAATTAAGAAAATTAGGTTTTAGTGTCATTACTGATTCTCTTAGAAGAAGTTTAAAATCTCAAATGCGAGAAGCCAATAAAATGGGGGCAAAATATATTATAATACTTGGGGAAGAAGAGTTAAAAGAAGAAGTATTTATAGTTAAAGATCTAAAAAAAAGTGTGCAAAGTATTTTCCAAGAGACTGAATTAATGAAGTTTTTTGAAAATTTGACTATTTAATTTTCAGAATCTTATATTATATTGTATGCGCGAGCTAAAAAAATATTTCATAAAATTCAAGGAATGTAAGTAATGAGCCAAAAAGCAATATTAATTGTTGAATCACCAACAAAAGTCAAAACAATCCAACAATACTTGGATAATGATTATGATGTTATCTCCTGTGTCGGTCATGTTAAAGATTTGCCTAGCAATGAACTTGGAATCGACATTGATAAAAATTTTGAAATAAAATTATCAGTTCTCCCAGACAAGAAAAAATTCATTAATGAATTAAGAAAAAAGTCTAAATCTGCACCACGTGTTTTGATTGCAACGGATCCAGATAGGGAGGGTGAAGCAATTGCAGCCCACCTTGCAACTGAAGTTCCAGAAGAGAAAATGGAGAGAGTTCAATTTACTGAAATTACAAAAGCGGGAATTAAGGAAGGTATCGAAAATATTCGTGGAATTGATACAGATTTAGTTCAAGCTCAGACTGCTCGAAGAGTAATTGATCGGCTAGTTGGATATAAAGTATCACCAGTACTTTGGGCAACATTACAAAGTAATATGAAATTTGTTAACACTACTTTATCAGCTGGACGTGTACAATCAGCAGCGGTAAAAATAATAGTAGATAGAGATCGAATAAGAGCAAAGTATAAGCGCTCAACTTTTTATGACTTAAAAGCAACTCTTAATAAGTTAGGAAAAGAAGTAATGCCATTTGATGCAACGCTTATTCGCTTAGATGGTACAAAAATTGCAGCTAGTAATGACTTTGATTCCGTGACGGGAAACCTGAAAAATAAAACTTCTCTTATGCTTACGGAATCACAATCTGATGAACTTTTAAAAGAGCTAGAATCAGGAGACTGGGAAGTAATCTCTGTCGAAGAGAAACCTCGAACATCAAACCCAAAGCCGCCTTTTACAACTAGTACTTTACAACAAGAAGCTTCCCGAAAACTAAAAAGTTCGGCTCGGCAAACAATGAGCACTGCACAGCAGCTTTATGAAAATGGATTTATTACCTACATGAGGACAGACTCAACAAATTTATCAGATGAAGCGATTAAAGGTTCAAGGAAGATAATAAAAAGTCTTTATGGAAATGATTACTTACCTGAAAAGCCTAGACAATACAGTACAAAAGTTAAAAATGCTCAAGAAGCCCATGAAGCAATTAGACCGGCTCATCGTGATTTTCGAACAATTAATGAAGTTAAAAAAACGCTTGGAGAAAATGCAGCAAAACTGTACGACCTGATTTGGAAAAGAACAATAGCAAGCCAAATGAAATCAGCAAATCTTATGCAGACAGCAATAACAATTAAGAACCAAAAAGCTGAATTCAGAGCGAACGGACAAGTTATTTTATTTCCGGGATATATGAGAGTTTATGTTGAAGGTCGCGATAACCCAGATAAAGACCTCGAGAATAAAGAGAGAGTTCTTCCAGCTCTTTCAAAAGGTGAGAAAGTAAATTGTATGTCATTGACATCTGAATCACATAATACTAAACCGCCTGCTCGATATACTGAAGCATCATTAGTTAAATCACTTGAAGAAAATGGCATTGGTAGGCCTTCTACCTTTGCGTCGATACTCGGTACAATCGTTAAAAGAGGTTACGTCGATAGGAAAAGTGGAAAGCTGACACCAACATATCTTGGTTTAGCTGTTACTCAACTATTAGAGCAACATTTTACAAACCTTGTAAATAGAGATTTCACTGCTAATATGGAAAACTCTCTTGATGAAATTTCAAGAGGTGAAGCAGAATCTGGGCCTTTTATAAAAAACTTTTATCGTGGAGGAGGACAATTTGTTGGTTTAGAGAAAATGCTAGATGAAAAGGTTGATATCCCAAAAGCATGTACAATATCTCTACCTGAAGAAATATCTAAAACAACTGAAGGTCGGATAGGAAAATTTGGACCTTATTTACGTAGGGATGAAGATACTAGATCAATTCCTGAAGAAATTTATTTTGGCGATTTAACATTAGAAGTTATAGAAGGTATTTTTAATGAAGAAACTAAAGAAGATGAACCTCTGGGACTTGATCCCGAATCAAAAGAGTCGGTTTGGATCAAAAAAGGTCCTTATGGACATTATGTTCAGCTAGGTGAAACAACAAAAAGAAAAAGTATCCCTAAAAATTATTCACTTTCAGAAGTTGATTTAGAATACGGTTTAAAACTTCTTAGTTTGCCAAAAACTATCGGCATCCACCCTGAAACTAAAGACGAGATTACCGCAGATTATGGAAGATATGGTCCATATCTTCGATCTGGAAAACAAAATGCCAGCTTAAGAGGGCCTGAAACTCCTTTAGATGTAACTCTTGAGAAAGCAATTGAACTCTTAGCAAATAGGAATAAAAAAAGTGCCGACTTAAAAAGTCTAGGAAATCATCCTGAAACAGGTGAGGCCATTAGTGTCAAAGATGGACGCTACGGACCTTATGTCAGTGATGGGAAAGTAAATATGTCTTTAAAAGGAGATTTAACTCCTGAAAATATTAGCCTAGATCAAGCCGTTGAGCTTATAAATCAAAAGAGATTGGCTCCGCCTAAAAAGAAACGTGCTCGAAAAAAGAAAAAGTAAAAACTTGATAAAAAAATTATGAATAAAACTATAGAACAAATTGTTTCACTTTGTAAAAGAAGAGGCTTCATATTTCAAAGCTCTGATATTTATGGCGGTTTCTCCGCTGTTTATGATTACGGTCCTCTTGGTATTGAACTTAAAAATAATATATCTCAACTATGGTGGAAAGAAATGACTCAAGTTCATGAGAATATAGTTGGACTTGATAGTGGAATATTAATGCACCCTAAAATTTGGGAAGCTTCCGGACACATTGGAGCTTTCAATGACCCACTTGTTGATTGTAAACAATGTAAATCTAGATACCGTGCTGATGAATTTTCTGAAAACTTTAAAACAATAAAGTGGCTAGAAATTCAGTGCCCTAAATGTGGGACTACAGGAAATTTAACTGAACCAAGACAATTTAATTTGATGTTTAAAACCAACGTTGGTCCAGTTGAAGAAACCGGTACCGAAGCATTTCTCAGGCCTGAGACAGCCCAAGGCATTTATGTTAACTACCAATTAGTACAAGGTTCCATGAGGATGAAAATACCCTTTGGTATTGCACAAATAGGTAAAGCTTTCCGAAATGAAATTGTTGCACGAAATTTTATTTTTAGGACTAGAGAGTTTGAACAAATGGAGATGCAATATTTTGTTAAACCAGGTACAGATGATAAAGCCATGCAAGAATGGAAAAATAAAAGGTTTAATTTTTATCACGAAAAATTGAGTGTTTCGGAGTCTAAACTCAGATTTCATGAACATAAACATGATGAACTTGCTCACTATGCAAAGGAAGCTTGGGATATTGAATATGAATTCCCATTTGGCTGGTCAGAAATAGAAGGAATACATAACCGTACTGATTTTGATTTGACAAGACATCAAGAATTTTCAGGTAAAAACCTATCTTACTTTGACCAACCTAATAATGAAAAATACTTACCATATATTATTGAAACTTCAGCTGGTTTAAACCGTATGCTTTTAACCGTATTAGCGGATTCATACTGGGAAGACAAAGAAAACAATAGAATTGTTCTGAAACTCGACCCTCGAATAGCACCAATTAAAGCTGTTATCTGCCCTTTAGTTAAAAAGGATGGATTACCCGAGAAAGCTCGTGAAGTTGTTGATCTTTTAAAGCCTCATTATAAAGTGATCTATGATCAACAAGGCTCTATAGGAAAACGATATTATCGGCAAGATGAAGCAGGGACACCTTTTGGTTTAACCATAGATCATCAGTCTATTGAAGATAATACTATCACTGTCAGACATCGAGATACTCAAAAACAAGAACGAATTTCAATTGATCAAATTTTAAGAATGCTAAAAGATCACATTTAAGAACAAAAAACCAATGCAAAACTTAATTCTCTTATTCTTATTTCCTTTTTCAATTTTTGCTGCAAGCGATGAACCTATTTTTGGAGAAAATGGAATGGTTGTCTCAACTAGCAAACAAGCATCTAATGCTGGAATTGAAATCCTAAAGAAAGGAGGTAACGCAATTGATGCAGCTGTGGCGGTTGGTTTTGCATTAGCCGTTACATCATCCAGCAATGGAAACCTTGGTGGAGGAGGCTTCCTTGTCTTTGTTAATAACAATGGAGAATCTTTTACTCTTGATCACCGTGAAAAAGCTCCAAAAGCGTCTAATCGAGATATGTTTTTAGATGATAACCAAGAAGTTGTACCAGGGATGTCGCTTTATTCAAGAGCTGGTAGTGGAGTTCCTGGCACAGTAGATGGACTGATAAAAGCTTTAAATGATCATGGCTCTGGAAAGATATCACTTCGCCAAGCAATTGCACCTGCGATTCGTTTAGCAGGGCAAGGGTTTAATCTCTCTTATTATGAAGCTGAAAGATTCAATGCATATAAGAATTTTTTTGAACAAAATAACGCTGCCGCTAAAATTTTCATCAAGAAGAATGGTAAACCTTGGAATAAAGGAGATCGCTTTATACAGCGTGACCTTGAAAAGACGCTCAAAAGGATCTCTAATTATGGACGAGATGGATTCTATTCTGGATTAGTAGCTGAATTAATTGTTAAGGAGATGAAAAAAGGAAATGGTCTTATATCCTTAGATGACTTGAAAGAATATTCCTCTGAGTATAGGAAACCTGTTTCAGGGACATATAAAAATTTTAATATAGTATCCATGGGGCCCCCAAGCTCTGGAGGCGCCCTACTTATCAACATGCTAAATATGTTAGAGCACTATCCTTTAGATTCAATTGGTTGGAACTCTTCTGGTTATGTTCATCTTCTCACAGAAGTCGAGAGAAGAGCATATGCTGATAGGGCAGTGCATATGGGAGATCCTGATTTCTGGGATGTCCCATTATCAATGCTTACTTCAAAAAAATATGCAAAACATAGAATTCAGAGTATTGATCTAAAAAAAGCAACACCTAGTATAGAAATAAAAGCTTCAAAAAAATATATATATGAATCACCCGAGACAACACACTATTCTATTGTTGACCAATGGGGAAATGCTGTAAGTGTTACAACAACTATTAATTTAAGCTATGGCAATGGGCATATTGTTGAAGGAGCAGGATTTTTTCTTAATAATGAAATGGATGATTTTTCTTCGAAACCTGGTGTGCCTAATGCATTTGGTCTAATTGGAAATGAAGCAAATTCTATTAAACCTGAAAAACGTCCACTTTCATCGATGACTCCAACAATTATTTTAAAAGATAAAAAACCATTTATGGTAATTGGATCTCCTGGAGGATCTACAATAATTACAACAACAATGCAATGTATCTTAAATGTTATTGACCACAAAATGGATATCAAAGCTGCGGTAACAGCAGCCCGATTTCACTCTCAGTGGCTACCTGATGTTATACAGGTTGAGCCCTATGGACTTGTCAACGATGTCTCCGAAAACTTAAAAAATCGTGGACATACAATTATTCAATATCGAGGCGGATATATTGGCGAAGCCAATGGAATATTAATCACTGAAGAGGGTTATTTTGGAGGGGGAGATAGCAGAGGCGAAACATCTGCACTTGGATATTAAGCTTTTAGAAGGTTATCTATAAGATTTAAGTAAACTGATGGACCAATCAATAACGCGCGCTCATCCATATCAAAATGAGAGCAATGATGGGGAGTTTCGAGTAACGAACTTTTATTTGGAGCAGAGCCGATAAAAAAGAAACATCCTGGGGTCTTCTGTAGATAGTATGCAAAATCTTCTCCACCCATAGATAGATAGGGCTCCTTCGCTTTCTCTCCAACGACTTGACTTGCCGCTTTTAAAACATTTGACGTTTGCTTCTTATGATTAACCGTCGGAGGGTAACCATCTGTATAATCTAATTCAATTTTTGCCTTAAAAGTACTTTCGACTCCTTTAATAATTTCTATCATCCTAGATTTTATTAATTGTCTATTCTCTTCTGTATAGGCTCGTGCTGTTCCCGTGAGATTAACTTCATCTGAAATGATATTGAAATTATGACCTCCATTAATCTGACCAATAGTTACAACGGTACTTTCAATTGGATTCGTATTTCGACTTACAATAGTTTGCAGTGCTTGAATAAGGTGAGAGGATACAACGATTGCATCAACAGTCCCTTGCGGAGCTGCACCATGACCTCCAATACCTTTTATTTTAATATTAAACATATCAGCTGCTGCCATTACTGGACCATTCTTAACGCCAATTTCTCCTAATGGTTGGTAATTCCACACATGAATACCATAAATCTCATCTACTCCATTTAGACAACCATCCCGAATCATATATTCAGCGCCTCCCTTTCCTTCCTCCGCAGGTTGAAAAATAAAACGAATAGATCCATTATATTTTTTTTTACCTGTTGTTAATGCTCTTGCGGTACCTAATAGCATTGCCATATGCCCATCATGCCCGCAAGCATGCATAACTCCTTTATTTTTAGAAGAAAAAGGTAATCCACTAGTCTCCTCGATGGGAAGAGCATCCATGTCGGCTCTCAGAGCAATCATTGGGCCATCACCAAATTTTAGATCTGCAAAAAGACCCGTTTTACCAATATTTATCTTAGGGTTAAGACCCATAGATTGCAATTCAGCAGTAATTACTTCAGCAGTTCGAAATTCTTTAAAACTTAGCTCTGGATGACGATGAAAGTCTCTCCTCCAGTCAATAATTAGACTCTCAATACTTTGAATCTCTTTCCGAATATTCATTTTATATCCTTTCAATAATTGTTGCCAATAATTTATTTATTTTTTCTTTATTTTTCATCGCATTTAGAATAACGTCTTCATGATTTAATACATCCTTAGTAATACCTGCTCCATAATTAGTCAGGTTAGATATAACCAAGGTTGAAAAGCCTAGTTTTTTACAAATCTCGATTTCAGGTAATGCGCTCATTCCGACTGCATTCCCACCTAGAGATTTGAAATAAGAAATTTCAGAAGAAGTTTCATATGAAGGGCCGAGCGTCCAGCAATATATCCCCCTAACAAGCTCAATATTTAAGGATAATGCGACTTTTTCTGCTAGTTCTAATAAAAAAGGAGAGTAATATTTATCATTACTAATTATGTTTGGATTTCCTTCATTTTTTTGGAAGCTACAATCCAAATGGCCATTAATAGCCATTAGAGTTCCTGGTTTAAATTTTATATTAAGGCTTCCCGATGAATTTGTAATAATGATGTTTTTAACACCTATTTCTCTAAAAATATTATATGGAAATTCTATTTGATCGTTTGAAAAGCCTTCGTAGAAATGAAACCGCCCATTTGCAATTAAAATTTCTTTACCTGAAAGATATCCCGATACTAATTCTCCAGCATGTCCTTTTACGGTTGTTTCTGGATAATGTGGGATTTGATGATAGGGTAATACTTTTTTTTTTGATAAAATATCACAAAAGCTACCCAAGCCAGAACCTAAAACAATCATACTATTACCACCAAAATTTAAGACTTGTTGAATATAGTTAATTGATTCTTTTATTTTTGTCAAGGTTTAGTCCCTACAGTTGTCGCTAGTTGGCCACACCCAGCATCAATATCTTGTCCCTTACTCCATCGAATGGTAACGGGGAATAAAGCTTCACGTAAGTTTATTAAGAAGGCTTGAATGACTTCATCAGTCGGGCGCTTATATATACCACCAATTTCATTGTAGGGAATTATATTAAGTTTACAATTTGTAAAATTTAAAATTTTCAAAAGCTTTAAAGCATCGCTTGGTTTATCATTTATTCCAGATAGCAAGACATACTCAAATGTCACTTTTTCCCTAGAGTGATATGCATAGTTTTTAGCAGCTCTTATTAGGTCTGAAAAATTTTGTTTTTCTGTTATAGGCATCGTCTTTAAACGTTGACTTTGAGATGTACCATTTAGACTAATTGCTAATTTATAGGGGTGATTTTCAGTGGTATACTTTACTATTTTATTTATAATTCCTGCGGTGGAGATTGTTATGCGCCATGCCGCCATATTAATCCCTTTTGCATTATGTAAAAGATCCGCCGCTAAAATCGTATTTTGGTAATTTAAAAAAGGTTCTCCCATTCCCATAAAAACAACGTTAGTTATTCTTTCATTACTAATTTCTTTTAACTGAAGAAACTGATCTATTATTTCCCCTGCAGTTAAATTTTTTATAAACCCCATTTTAGCAGTAGCACAAAAGTCACAATCGACAGCACAACCAACTTGAGTTGATAGGCATATAGTCGTTCGGTCTTTTTCTTGCATCAGCACAGATTCAATCTTCTCACCGGTTTCTAATTGAAAAAGAAATTTTCGCGTTTTCTTTGAATTGCTCTCTTGTCCTTCAAGCATCTCCAATGGGTGTATTTTGAATTTTTCTAATTTCTCACGTAAGTTGTTAGAGAGATCTGACATTTTTGAAAAATCATAGATATTTTTTCTATATATCCAATCAAAAACCTGTCGTCCTCTAAATGCTTTTTCATTTAAAGAAGTTAATAGAGCTTCTAATTCATTTATCGATTGTCCGATTATTGGTTTTTGATCAAAATGTATTGTCTTTAGCATGTTGCTGAATTTCCGCATAGACTATCAAAACTCAAATGAGAATAAATTTAAAAATTAAATCTCTTTTCTTTCTTTTTAGGACTCAGTCTGTTACTTAAGTTTTGCCCCATTTAATAAAAGTAAAAATCAATCAAATTATGAATCAAACATCACAAGACTTAGATATCTTAGAAAATTTAGCTAACTCTAAAAAACTGTTTTTTCAAGAAACTAGCAAAGTAATCGTTGGGCAGCAAGAAATCTTAGATCATATGCTTATTGCAATAATCGCACGTGGACATTCACTTTTAGTCGGAGTTCCTGGATTAGCTAAAACATTAATTATTCAAACCTTATCAGAAGTTTTAGACCTTTCGTTTAAAAGAATTCAATTCACTCCAGACCTCATGCCAAGTGATATAACGGGTACTGAGTTAATTGACGTTGACCAAGAAACAGGTAAAAGATCCTTTCGCTTTTATAAAGGTCCTATATTTGCAAATATAGTACTTGCCGATGAGATAAACAGAACTCCACCAAAAACTCAAGCTGCTTTATTAGAAGCAATGCAAGAACATAACGTTACAGCTGGTGGAAAAAGCTATCACTTAGAAGAGCCCTTTTTTGTTCTCGCAACACAAAACCCAATTGAGCAAGAAGGAACTTACCCTCTTCCAGAAGCACAGTTAGATAGATTTATGTTTAATCTTAAAATCGATTATCCAACGAATGATGAAGAAGTATCCATTGTTCGTAAAACAACTACATTTAATAAAGAAGTAGTGAAAGCAGTTATCACCCAAAAAGAAATAACTGAATATCAAAATTTAGTAAAAAGAGTACCCGTCTCTGACAATGTTGTTAATTATGCTGTAAAGCTTGTTTCTGCGACCCGTCCATTATCCTCACCCTTATCATTTATTAAAGAGTCTGTGGATTGGGGAGCCGGTCCAAGAGCATCACAATATCTTATCCTTGCATCAAAAGCTAAAGCAATTTTAGATGGACGCCCAACACCAGATATTAAAGATATTCAATCATTAGCAATTCCCATTTTAAGGCACAGGGTGCTACCTAATTTTAATGCTGAAGCAGAAGGGTTAAAAATCGAAGATATTTTAAATAAGCTCATTGAAAATATTTCTGAATAATGACATCTCCGAATGATAAACGTAAATATTTAAAGCCAGAAATAGTTTCGATTTTAAGCTCCATGGCTTTAAGAGCTAGGCTTATTGTTGAAGGATATATTATTGGAAACCATAGAAGTCCATATCATGGTTTTTCAGTAGAATTTGCAGAACATAAATCTTATGATATTGGAGACGAAGTTAGGCACATAGATTGGAAACTATATGGTAAGACCGATAGATTATATATTAAGAGATATGAAGAAGAAACCAATCTTAAAACGCACATTATTTTAGACAATAGTAAATCTATGTCATATTCAAGTGGAAGTGTTTCTAAGCTCAGTTTTGCTAATTCTCTCACTGCTGCCTTAGCATATTTAATGATAAATCAGCAAGATGCCGTTGGATTGATACAATTTTCTGATAAAATAAACACACTTTTACCACCAAAATCAAAAAAGAGTCACCTGAGTTCTATTTTAGGAAAGTTAAATGATAATGTTCAAGGCCAAGATACTCTTGTCGAACCTGTTTTGCATGAAATCGCTGAACGAATTAATAAACGAGGTTTGGTTATTTTAATATCAGATTTACTGGACGATCCGGGGAGAGTAATGAATGGCTTAAAACATTTTCGTCATAAACGGCAGGAAGTGATTGTATTTCATCTAATCGATAGAAAAGAACTTGAGTTTGATTTTAGTAAGCGAACAAAATTTATAGATATGGAAACTGGAGAAGAAATAAATACTGAACCATGGCATATACAATCAAGCTACAAAGAATTAGTTTTAAAGACTCAAAACTTATATAAGAAAGAGTGCCGGCAACAACTAATTGATTATATCCCCGTTTTCACTGATCAAAGCCTTGAACAATGTATTACGGGATACTTAAATAAGAGAAAAAAGATTTTCAATTAACCTAATTAACGCCTTCAGCAACGTCACGTTTATACCTTATTATATCAAGATTCTTTTTATAAAGGGATTTATTATCAATATCGATAATCATAACTGATTTAATTTTTTTCTCTGCTTTTCGAAACCATCTCGAAGCTTTATTTAAATCTTTTTCAAAGCCTTCAGCTCCATTAAGGTAATTATCGCCAAGCCCTTCGTAAGAACGTGCCATACCAAGCGCAGCTTCAAAATCATCTTCATTATAATAAAAAGCCTCATCAAATGATTTTTCTGCTTCTTCATAATTACCCGTTTGATTGTATATCACACCTAAATTAAAATACAAATCAGCTTTAACTATCTTATCGGTTTCATTCTCAATTGCATTTTCAAAAACTTTTATCGACTTTTCTTTTTGACCAGCATCATAATAAGTACTTGCAAGCTCTCTCAGAGCTTGACTATTTGAGGGCTCAAGCGCTGTCGCTTTTTCGTAATAGGGTAATATTTCTAATGATGATAAACCAGCACGTCCTAATATCTGGCCAGCACCAAAATTTGCGTCAAAACTTTCTGGGTTTTTCTCAACAGCACTTAAAGCAGCTTTTTTTGCTAATTCTTTATCTTCTTTATCAAAATAACATTTTGCGAGTGTTAAATAAGTATTCGCATCTGAAGGGTTTATAATAGAAGCATT
>TARA_B110000459_G_scaffold12025_1_pt1 | contig 38511 bp, 42 predicted proteins | sample TARA_B110000459 | Tara Oceans TARA_B110000459 (sample SAMEA4398296) | marine metagenome | biome: Polar Biome; feature: [SRF] surface water layer (ENVO:00010504); material: water (ENVO:00002006), including particulate matter (ENVO:01000060) such as... | depth 5 m | reverse complement strand
TTTTTTTTAAATAATTCTCTATTATTTTTTAATATATATTTCATTTTCTCTTCATTTTTTTTATCATATATTTTGTCTGTTTTATTCCACATTTTGTTCCATAAATCTATATAAGATTTATGTAATATATTATTAATCTCATAAGTTGTCATCTCGCTAAATATATTATTTATATGATACTTATTATTTTCATTATATTTACCTCTTAAAAAATCAACATATCCATGCGAATCCTTTCTTTGAACTATAAGATATTCTATTTTATCATTATATTTTCTATAACATATTACACCCAAACTAGTAATTGGTCTTTTACAATTATAATATAAATGACCATAATTCTGACAATTATTACATAATTGCATTTAATTAAATTATATTATAAATTATATTTATATTATAATGTTTAATAATGATATATTTTTTTCATTTATTTTTAGTTGTTGTATATATTATAATCCATCTAAAGTTAATAAAAAACAAATAAAACAATTATTCTATACTTTTCCTTTCTTTTTATCAAATATTAAAGACCAAAATATATTTTTTGAAACAATTGTTAAATATCCTATAACATCGTATTATGATAGTAGTAAAAATATGATACACTATAGTTATATAATTTATAGAGATTATCATAAAAAAATAAAAAAAAATTATTTAAATGAAATAGAATATATCTCTTATTATAATAAATTAATATATGAAAATAAAGATTATAATTATAAAACAAAAATAAATAATTTTTTATTTTTATTAGTAATAATAATTTGTTTTTACTTTATATATGCATATTAAAAATATAATTATTATTATTACAATATTTTTAATATATGATACTTATTATGAAAATAAATATATTAATCAATTAAAAACCTATACAAAATATTATAAAATGATTGGTATAGCAATATTTGGTATAGGTTCATATGTTCTAATAAATAATGGAACAAAACAATCAAATTTAAAAATAATTGAGAACTTTATTAATTTAGTTCCTATAGATAAACAATCTAAAAGTTTGATAAAGCCATTTATTCAAGATAAAGAAATAACGTCTATTAATCGTATGAATAATTCAGGAAAAATAAATAATAATAGAACGTGTAAGAGAAGCGTAAGTGAGACAAAAAAAAAATATGTTGCATCACAACAAGAATGGAAATGTGGAGAATGTAATGAAAAACTTCCGGCATGGTTTGAGGTTGATCATATTAAAAGATTAGATAGAGGTGGTAGTAATGAAATTAATAATTTAGTAGCTCTTTGTAGAAATTGTCATGGTAAAAAAACAGCTATGGAAAATATGTTATAATATTATATGGTAGATATTATAAATGATTCGAAAATTTATTTTTTATATATATTTGTTTTAATATTGATATATTTAACGGTTAAACCTCTTAATTTTCTTTACAATTATAAAATAATTAATAGTTTTATTATTATTATTATTGTTATTTATTTAGTTTTATTTAAAATAAATGTTGATAAATCATTGCAATATATAGGAACAATAAAAATTGTTATAATTTTCTTTATTTTGTTGATGGTTTTTCTTTATTTTACTGAGATAAATGTTAAACTAATCAAAAATCAATTATCTATATTAACGTTATATAATTTATTATTAATATTAATTATAGTAGGTGTTTATGGTCAGACTACTAAAGTAGGTAATATGTATCATATATCAAATATTTTATATTACATTTTATTATATATACCGTGTTTAATTTACGATACAATTATGTATATTATTGATGATTATAATAAAACAACAAGTAAGCCTGTTATATTTATAATTATAATTTTTTGTATAATGATATTTATCCATTTTTATTATTATTTAATAGATAAATATTATAATGGTATTTTATTAATTGATGAAAAAACATTATTAAATAAAGAGATTATTAATATTTCATTAAATGAATTGAACCACGAAATTATAAAAGAGAATTTTATAGATATTGAAGAAACCGAAAGAACTAAATATTTAGATTTATTAGATTATAATATCGATAAAATAGACAAGTATAATATTTATACATATGATGAAGAAGTAGAATATAAAAGAAAAAATAATATAAATCCTAAATATAAAGATTTAATAATAAAAAAAAAAAATGTATATGAATATGGAGTATCTTTTTGGTTATATTTAAATAGTGATGTTTTAGATAATATTAAACAAGAAGAGATTTTTATTGTTTCATTTAGCAATAATCCTAAGGTATATTATGATTTTTCTAAAAAATTATTAATTATTGATTATATACATGATAATACAAATAAAAAAATATTATATGTTGCGGATAAAATTTTATTACAAAAATGGAACCATATTGTATTAAATTATGTAAATGGTATTTTTGATATTTTCATAGACAAAAAACTTGTCTCAAGTAATAAAAATGTATCACCTTATATAGATGACAACTCAAGTTTAATAATTGGCAGCCCTACAAATAATAAATTATCAAGTATATATCAATTTAGATATTTTAAATATTATTTAGATAATAATAAAATAGAACAGTTATATAATTTTAATAAATTATTAAAATAGAACAGTTATATAAACAGTTATATAATTTTAATAAATTATTAATATAAATGGAGAGTTTTAACTTAAAAATTTTATTTCTATTAATAATTGTTTTATATTTTATATATTCAATATCAAATTTAAATATCAAATTGTTTTTAATAACATTGATTATAATATCTGGTATTTATTTGTATAATATTGATTTATTAAAAAACAATAATACTTTAATAAAGTCAAAGACTAATACAAATGAAAAATCCGTTGTAGATACTAAGACACTTATTGTTAAAGGAGAATATACAATATCTCTATGGATTTATATAGACGATTGGAATTACAATTTTGGAAAAAAAAAGGAAATTATTAAAAGAATAAATAACGTAAAAGGAACATCTAATCCATTAATATACTTAGATTTATATGAAAATAATTTAATAACAGAATTTAATACAAAAGGGACTAATATTTTTAACGAAGATAGTTATCACGATGCAATACAATATTGTAATGATACAAGTTCTAATATTGTATCTGATAATGTAAATGTTGATGATATTAATAAATTGACTTGTTCATTAAACCCTGATAATGATAAATACGAAATAAAGAAAAAAGAAAAAGGGGTTAATTGTGTAAATGGATTTTATAATTGTTTAAATGACGTTCAAACAGACATTTCTTGTAATAGTGATATAATATACGATACAATAATAGAAAACATTCCTTTACAAAAATGGTTTCACGTTTCTTATTCATTTGGAAATAATAATGTAGATAGTTATCTTAATGGAAAACTAATAAATACAAAAACATTTAATGGTGTAATATTTACAGAAGAATATATAAATTCTGAATTCATTATTTGTGATAATGGTGGATTTTCAGGACATATTAAAGAATTCAAGTATTTCAATAAAGTTTTGTCTCCCCAAGAAGTATGGGATTTATATAACAAGGAACACTCCAGTATATATATAAATTCTATTTTAGATACATATAGAGCATCTGTCACTTTTTACGAAGATAGTAACGAAAAAGTTAAATATTATATAACTTAATTATATATATGTCTACAAGTAATGTATCCAAAAATATTAAAGAAATAGTAACAGACCAAAAAAATAAAATTGAAAAAAATGTAAAAGATACAATAAATGGTGTCAGTGTTTCTCTAAAAGATAATGTTAAAAATCCGCAAAATATAAAAAATAATGTTTTAGTCCGTATAAATAATATAAGAAGTTATTTTAAACAAAAAACAGAAAATATAACTAATACTTCTAACAATTTTATAACAAATACTTCTATTATAAGTAAATTTTTTATTTTATTTTTTATTTTATTTTTATTTTATTTAATATTTAATTTAGGTGTATTTTTAATAATTAAATATTTTAGTATAAAACGTAATCCTATCATTTTAAATGGTAGGATAAAAAGTAATGAAGAAAAAATAGTTTCAACAAATCCAAATATTAAAGGTTCTATACCAATTTTACGTTCTGTTAACGAAAAAAACGGTATTGAATATACTTGGTCTTGTTGGTTTTTTGTAGAAGATATGTATATTAATGAAAATGTAAATAAAAGAATATTCTCTAAAGGAGTTAACACTAGAAACCTTAATGAATATACAAAACTAATAAACAATTCACCTGGTCTTTATATATCTGAGAATTCAAATAAAGATATGAATAATTTAAAATTTGTATTTAATACTTACAATGATATGGATAATTCAACATTTGAACCATATGAATCATTTGATATTAATAATATTCCAATAAAAAAATGGGTTAATGTATTATTTATATTAAATAATAAAAGGGTTGATGTTTATATAAACGGTATATTAAAAAAAGTTCATCATTTAAAAAATATACCTCGACAAAATTATTACGATATACATATCGGTGATAAAGAAGGTTTTGTTGGGTATATTTCAGATTTAAAATATTATGATTATTCTTTAAGTTATTCACATATTCAGGATATATTTATAAGTGGTCCCAAAGATAAAGATATAGATAATAAAAAAGATATTTTAAACGATAAAGCACCAATTATGTCTATGGATTGGTATTATAAATAAAATTGATATGATAATTTATTACATATAGGTTTAATGATTAACCCGTTATTACAATTAAAAAATAATATACTTAATGCGTCCTTACAATTAAATATATCTAAAGAAATTGGTTATTATAATTATTTTGATTATAAAATAGAATATATAAATATATATAATTATAAAGTTATATTTTATTATTATAAAATAATACCATTTTATAATTTAAATTTACCTAATGATATTATTAGAAATATAATTAAATATTCCAAAGAATATTTTAAAATAGAATTTAATATATATTTAGATAACAATTACCCTTGTATCAATAATTATATATATATCGATAATATCGAATCTAATTATATTCGTAATTATTATAATTATACGAATATAATTAATAATTTTAAAATACTATATAAATTAAAAAAAATATACAAAGTTGAAGACATTATATTAAATTTACATAATGATATAAAAGTGTTATTATAAATCAGTATTGTTCTATGTCTTTTAATTCATTTTCATTATTTTCATTATTATTTTCATTATTATTTTCATTATTATTTTTATTCTGTTCATATTTTTTACATTTACAAATAATATAATCTATAATGTTGTCTCCATTTGGTATTATAGATATTTCATCATCACTAACAAGTCCTTTTGGTATATCTAATAATGTATTATCAACTATACATTTTCTAGATAAAGCAGATTGTTCCACTAATTTTATATAATCACTGTATTTACTATTTAATAAATATAAACCATCACTACCTCTTTGACATCTAGGTAAATTTAATATTTTAAATAATTTTAATGCCAATGAATGAAAATGCTTACTCATTTCTAATTCATTTTTTAGTCTTTCGTCAAGATGTAAATATAATTTTATTGAAGTTAATACAGTAACTGTCATACCAATAAAACAACTTATTATACTAATATATTCTTGTTTAATGAATCCTACAGCACCCAATGAGAACGAAGAACCAAAAACGGAAATTATAATTACAGGGATGTCAAAATATTTAGTATAACTCTTATATTCATAAAAAATTCTTCTATGTCTATTTGACAAAATTATAGAATTTATTCTCATTTTTTCTAATATATCCTCTATTTCTATGCTCCAATTACAATTATTATCCATATTAATATATATTTATTTAAAGAATGATGTAATCATTTGGTTATTGTTTTTTAAATTTTTACCAATTCTTATATATTTTTCAAATAGAATTTTTTCTACTTCTTTGTCTTTCATTACTTGTTCTTTTTTAATATATTTATCATAATCTATATTATTTTTTATTGTTTCAAGTTCTAATATAAATGATGGCTTTCTTCTTCTAAAATCTTTCATATCATATAAAACTAAACTGTAAATTTGTATAATTGGTTTCATAATTTGATTTGTAATATAAAATCCATAATCTATTTTTTTATTTTCTTGGTTTATAAATTCTGGGGTTTCTATACGTTCACCTTGTAATTTGCTTTTTTTATTAATTATGTATACATAAGGTATTCTGTCTCCTGGCGAAGGTTTGTTTCCTGGATTTCTTTCACCTATACGCTTTGATAATACGGCGTGTGCTATTTGTTCGGGATTTTTGTAAAATGACCTTAATGATTTAGTTATAATTAATTTATCAATATTAACTTTCTCATCCATTAAATTATTCAACATTTTGTTTAGAAATTCAATTGATTTATGAATATCTTTGTCTTTCATTAAAATATCAATAATACCACCGTATATATCTTTCACAATTGGAGCATTATCACGACGTTTTAGAACAATACCCATTGATTTTCTTTTACATTTATTTGGGTCATCCTCGTAAAGCATGCCAACATATCTCTTTTTAGATAATAAACAAAATGGCATAAATGTTTTCTCATATTCTAAATCATGAGGTTCTTTTAAAAACTTGGTCGCCAATTCACCTGCTTCTTTAGCTAAATCAATTGTTATTTCTAATGCCTTTTTATTATTAATCGGCGTTCCGTCTATTTCTTTCAAATTAAAAGTAAAGAATACTGAATCTGTATCTCCATATATATATTCAGCATTGGTTTTTACCCTACCATATTTACAATCTACTTCTGTATCTCCGTATACATTTTCAATTAATTCTTTTGCATATATTAAAAGTTTTCTACCTGTTGCTGTTGTAGACGCGGCAACATCCATTTCATAAAATGAACTGGTTTTTGCTCCTGTTTGACCATATAAACTATTTGCTGTAATTTTAATACTTAATTGTCTTTTATCTAAAATATTTTGTTTGAATGGGTCTTTTTCGTTTTTCATATCTTGTTTTGTTTTTTTTCTTGCTTCTAATAGTTCTTGTAAAATAGATGGCATAACTGCTTTTTGATTGTCAGGAAACTGTGCATATCTACAAATTTTATACCCGGTTAATACTTTTTTAAAAGCAGAACCCCCTGTTTTTATATATTTAAATGTATCGTATTTAATATCTACATATTTATAATTAGTTAGATTGTCATATTTAAATGTTCCGTCGCTATTTAATTCTCCTTTTATAATTGGATTACCATTTGGATATGTTTTTAATTCATTATTTAAATCATATTCTTTTGTCCATACCTTACTATCGTGTGAAATATTTTCACTTATAATAGATGAAGGATACAATGATCCATAATCTACACAAGCTACAGGATTATCTAAATATAAACCACATTTTGGTTCTAATACAATAGCTCCTTCAAAAGCATCTGATTCATAACCCTTTGAAATCAAAGGCATCAATGTATCTTTCTCTCTACATTTTTTTGCAATATAACTTGTCAGTTTTATCCCTTGTCCTCTCATTACTAAATAATTAATAGGAACGCTACATAATTTACTCATCTCTATAAATGTTGTTAATACATCGACTTTTTGAAATATTTGTTGAACTAAATTACAATCTTGAATACAGTATTTAGCTATTAAACCTCTTTCATCTGGTCCTTTTTTAGTCATTTCAAAAATATCCTTTGGGGTTACATCGTCTTTTGCTAAACACCATGTAAATTTATCATTTATCTCTATATTACCCTCGACTATAAATCCATCATTTGTAAATTTAATTAATTTAAATTTTTTACCATCTAAATATAACTCAGTTGAATGATTTTGGATTTCAAAACATACAAAAGAGTGTAATTCCAAACCTTTAATATTTTTAGTAATTATAAAACATTCGTTCTCCTTATTTTCGTAAGAGACAACATAATCACTAATTAAATACCCTGATACTGAATCTAATTTATAGGATGATAAATTATATTCTTTTCTCATATGAACTAATAGATCTATTTGCAATCGTCCTGTCATTTCAATCATTTTTAAATTATATGGACCTGAAGCCAATACAATACTTGTTTCATATAATTCTGTCGAATATTCGTTATTTCTACCTAAGTCCATAAATTCGTCTACACAATCCAACTGATTAGCTCTTTCATACATAAATGGATAATCAAAACCAAAAATATTATATCCTATTATAATATCTGGGTCTTCCTTTTTTATAACTTCTTTCCAAGCTAATAATAATTCTTTTTCTGTATTGTATGACTCTATTATATGTTCGTCTAATATTCTATTCGTATTATTTAAACATACACAATGGTTTAAATAAGGTTTCTCTTCTCCATAATTAACAAATGTCGAACCTATAAATGTAACCTGATCTCCTTGTAATTCAGGAAAAACATTATCTAATAAATCCATTAAATGAGATATTTTAGAAGGGTTATCTATATCTTCGTTAGATAACATACTAATAACATCTGGTTGTTTTATTTTTTTAATTTTAATATTATTCTCTTCATCATTAAAGTATTTTTTTAATTTATTTTCCACTTGTATAGTTGTAGTAATTTTTTTAGTGTAAAACTTAGTTAAATCTATAGTAAAATCATTATATTTATAATCTTTTTTAGTATAACATTTATCAATTATAGTATTATTTTCAAATGAATATACATTTTTTAATAAATTAGATAATGTATATTTATAATCTTCTTTATTTATTTCGTTATTTTTCAAATAATATACAATATCATACGCTACCTTTTTATAATCTTTTACAGCCTCAGGAAAATCTCCATGACTACTATTTGCTTCAATATCAAAACTACATATTTTATAAGGAACAATATCATCTACATCATTTAATGGGTTTATATTAGTATAGTCACATAATACTTCGTATTTACAATTTGTTTTCTTTTTTTTTATTACAGAATACCTTTCAATCACTACCCACCCAGATGGACTTAATTCTTGAATATGGAAAAATCTTAAAATAGGAGGAATAAAAGATTCATACAATTTAGTGTTTGTAGAACCAAACATGTATCCAGAATTTAGTTTTTGAGTTTCTTTATCATAATATAATGTTTTAATTTTATGAATAAACATCATATTTTTTGTTTCAATATATATAAAGTTATAGTATTTTCCTGAATCAAAACCATATAATTTTTTTTTTTTTACAAGTTTATAATTTACAATATTTTCTCTAGCTTGTAATGCTATAGAAATATCATCATGTTCTTTTAAGTGTTCGATAAATTCATCTATTTTTTGTTTAGTCCATCTATCTGATACTAATATATAGACAAATGGTTTAAAATTTTTAACCTTTATTGAATATGTATCACGATTTTTATCTATACCATACATATTAATAGAATATAAACTGGTAGGTTTTTCATTTACTTTAAAATCTAAAAGTCTAAGTTTTAACACCATTTATATTTATATATATATATATATATATAAATCAATTTTACATTTTATCTTATTACATTTTATCTTTTCTTATTTTATTGTTTCTTATTTTTTCTTGGTTTTTTTTCTTGGTTTCTTTTTTCTTGGTTTGTTTTTTGGTTTATTTTTTGGTTTTTTTCTTGATTTATTTTTTCTTGATTTATTTTTTATTGATTTATTTTTTTGTCCGTTATTATTATTTTTTACATTGTCCTCAGCTTGCATGTATTTATTATTAGAAGATAGTAATCGTCCATTTGGATTATTTATTACATTGTCACGATTTTGTTTGTATGTATTATTTATTGCATTGCCCTCAGCTTGCATGTATTTATTATTTGTTGCATTGGTTAAGGTTTGACTATATTGATTATTAGAAGATAGTAATTGTCCATTTGGATTATTTATTACATTGTCACGATTTTGATTGTATTTATTATTTGTTTCATTGGTTAAGGTTTGACTATATTGATTATTAGAAGATAGTAATTGTCCATTTAGATTATTTATTTGTCTGTTTTGTTTATTTAGATTATTTAATTTTTTTTTTACTATTAATTTCATATTATTATTTATAAATTTATTTAGACCTTCTATACTTCTTTCACCCATGTAATTATTTTTCATTTTACCATTAAGTGTGCTCATTATGGTAGGAAATCCGGTAACATTATTTTTTATTGGATGGTCAAATTGTTCTAAATAAGAAGCTTCGATGTCAATAATCTTAATAGGATTATTTTTATGGTGTTTCTTAACCATTTCCCATTTAGGTTTTAATTCTATACAATGACCGCAACTCTTGTGATGTATTAAAATGATACACATGTTGTCTTTATTTATTTCATTAGTTATTTGTTTTATATCATCTTTATCAGTATTCATTATAATATATCTATATATTATATGTTGTCGATATACAGGTATATATTATATTTTTTATTTATTTTGTTGATTAGTTTTTGTATATATTTATCAATTAAAATAATTAATAAAGAAACCTTTATAGACGGTAAATGTCCTACAACTATGATAAAGGATGGAGATAGAATATTAATTTATGACCCTAAAAAGGCAAAGGTTCCTGGGGTTAATCCGATTATACTGAATAATTTAGAAGAATATAAAGAATTTGTAAAATGGCAAAATAAAAATAATTTAAATTGTCCTATTTTATTTTTAGAAAAATCTTTTGATGTTCAAGGTAATGAGATGTATGACATAAAACCTAATAGAAATATAGATATACCACAAGGAGCAATGAATCATTCATTACCTAGTTTAGATAATATAATTAATTCTTTTAATGAAGAATCACCTTCTGCTTATGATAAAGATAATCAAGACATAGGTAATATAGGAAATCAAGATATTATTACATACCCTAATTCAGAAGATTTAGACCCTAAAAGTTATATACGCAAATAATGATTTATATTTTCTATTATATTTTTTTTTATTTTTTTCTCTTTATTATCCTTTATATATTTAAAATTTTCTAATAATCGTTCATCTTTATTTAATTCACATATAAAATTATTTATATTTCCATATTTATTTAATATAATATCACTATTTATTTTACTAATACTGGGTATTTGACATAACATATATTCGCTAATATTATCCTTTGTTATATTAGAACTTTTTTTTTTTAAAATAGAATTTTCAATTGTTTTATTACAACCTATTTTTTTTCTAAATTGTAATATAAAAATTGCTGTCTCTCTTAAATTATTTGTTGTTATTACTTGCATACCTTTTTCATACGTTATAGTAAATATACAACTTATTAATGTTTCTTTTTTTATTCTATTATTTTTATAATTATTTATATTACCTTCTATAAAATAATATATTTTCTTTCCTTCTTTTTGTGCTTCTTGTAATCGTAACCCTTGTTCTTTATATCTACCATCAATAATACTAGAAGCTAAATCATTTAATGTTTTTCTTTCAATAATAATATCATCAATAATAATATCCCCTAAATTAAGTTGCTCTATAATTAATAGTTCTGGATTATTATTTTCCAAAATGATTTTAATTTCCTCTATCAGGTCTCTTTCTCTACAATCAATAACAATAGACATTATTATTATTGTTATTGATTATTTAAATAGCATTACTATATTAATAACTAGTTCTCTTGGTCGACGAAGAACAGCCTTTTGGACCAGCACCACAACATTGTAACAACGCTTTTCCATTTAAAGAAAAATATAATCCGCTAGGTGTTTTACTTTTAAGTATTTTACTTGGTATAGAAGAAAATTCCCAGCCATTCACAAGTCCAGCCTCTTTATTACCTGTAGAACAATTATCAGTGTGATTTATAATAGAATCAATATTTTTCTTAATTCCCATATATATATATAAATATATTTTATTTAAAACTTTATTATATATTATATTAAATGGAAGAATATATAAATCCGTATAATGAAAAAAATTGTGAAATTAAAAAAGAAGACATTATTGTTATATTAGAAAAATATCATGTATTTTATGAAATACATGATATGGAAATTTGGAAAAGGGCTTTTGTTAATAGCTCGTATGTTTATAATAAAGAACTAAAATATATAAATAATCCAAAAAACTGTGTAAATCTTAAAAGTAAATCAAACGAACGACTTGAATTTATTGGAGATGGAATTTTAGAATTAATAACTAAATATTATTTATATAAACGATTTCCTAATTCGGATGAAGGTTTTATGACAGAAAAAAAAATTTGTCTTGTTAAAAATGACCATATAGGTAAATTATCTTATAAATTAGGGTTACATAAATGGTTATTATTATCAAAGAATGCTGAAGAAAAAAAAAATAGAACAAACTATAAAAAATTAGGGTGTTTATTTGAGGCTTTTATAGGTGCTTTATTTTTAGATTCTAATAATATTGATATTAATGATATTAATATTGAAGATAATTATTTTAATATTGGTTATGGATTTCAATATTGTCAATTATTTTTAGAAAATATTTTTAACGAACTTGTTAACTGGGAAGAAATTTTAGAAAATGACGATAACTATAAAAATATTTTCCAAGTTAAAATTCAAAAAGAATTTAAATGTACACCCATATACTCTATAATTTCACAAGACGAAGATTTAAGATATACTATGGGTGTATATTTATGTATAAATAATAATTTTCTTAATAATAAATCATTAAATTATAGTAAAAAATGTAACTTCGATATTATAAAAAAAATGTCATCACCTATAATTTTTTTTGGTTCTGGAAATCATAAGATAAAAAAAAAAGCAGAACAACTTGCTTGTCTTGAAGCATTAAAAAAAATAGAATTATATGAATAAGAATTATATTGTATTAATTTAATGAGCTTAAAAATATATCAAGAAAAAACATTAAATAGTCTTGATATAAACAAATTAAATGATTTTATTAAAAATATAAATTCGGTATATAATATTTATCTACCTCCTAAGAATGTTTTATATAATGGTAAAGCAAATCTTATATCTGAAAATTATAATATTTATTATATAGAACCTGAAAAAATAAAAAAAGAAGTTTCTATAATAAAACCAATTCAAATACAAGAAGAAAATGATATTCAAATATATAAAGAAGATATAGATACAGAGAATGTAAACATAGAAGATATGATAAAAGATTTTCCTTTATATAAACCAAAAACATTAGACATTAATAAACAAACATTTTATCATTTGGATGATGGGGAGGTTTTAAAAGATATTAAAAAAGATATTATAGGAGATTTAAATAAAATAAAGGCAAATGAAAATGATAATTTTTGTTTTAGAGGTACAAAGAGTGATTTTGAAATATTAAACCATCAAAAAATAGTACAAAGATATTTAAATACATATACGCCTTATAGAGGATTATTATTATATCATGGGTTAGGTTCAGGTAAAACATGTAGTTCAATAAGTATTTTAGAAGGTATGAAAGAACAAAATAAAATTTTTATAATGACACCAGCTTCTTTACAACAAAATTATAAAACACAATTAACATTTTGTGGAGATAAAATATTTAAATTAAATAATTATTGGTATTTTTATAAAGTTAAGGAAAATGATAAAGAGAATTCTATTAAAAAAATTATAAGTGTAATTAAAGGTTATTTGTTTTTGAAAATATATGATAAAAATAAAATAATACAATTAATTGAAAAAAATAAAGGGTTTTGGTTTATTAAAGAAGAAGAACCCAATTATAATTCATTAAATTCTGGAAAAAAAATACAAATTACAGAACAAATTAAGGTATTAATGAGTATTAAATATAATTTTATAAATTATAACGGTCTTACTTTAGAACGTTATATTAAAATATTTAAGAAGGATGATATTAATCCTTTTAATAATTCAACAGTAGTTATTGATGAAATTCATAATTTGGTCAGTAGAATTATAAATATATTAAATACTTCTGATAAAGATAAAAATTCATCAAGTAAAATGATATATTACGATTTAATGAAAGCTGAAAATTGTAAAATAGTAGCATTAACCGGAACACCTTATATAAATCACCCTTGTGAAATAGGTGTTTTAATGAATATTATTATAGGTTATGTGGTTGTATTTGAATACGAATTAAAACAGAATTATAATTCTAAAGTATTAACCGAATATTTGAATGAGTTAGATACAATTGATATTATTGAATATAATCCAAGTAAAAGGTATTTGTATATAACAAGAAATCCTTATTTTTTTAAAACCTTAGACAAAAAAATACATTATGATAAATCTATAAGTAACTTGACCAACTCAAAATATAAAGATAAAATTAATTCGATATTACAATCAAACGGTGTAACGTTTAAAGAACCTACTATTAATTATTACAAACCTTTACCAGATATAAAAGAAGAATTTGAAAAGAAATTTATTACTTTTAATGGTGAGAAAATAATAAATAATAAAGAATTATTACAATATAAATTAATAGGTAGGGTATCTTTTTTTGGAGACAAAAAGTCTTTAATGCCTTCATTAGTTAAAACACCTGACGGCGAAGATATACATTTACAAGTATGTAAAATGAGTGGTTATCAACTTAGTGTTTATAAAGATATACTCAAAAATAATAAGGTTTCTAATAAAGATTCAAGTTATAAAATTTTTACTAGAGCTGCGTGTAATTTTACATTTTTAAATGACGACGAACGTCCTAAACCGAACGCAAAAGAATATACAGAAGAATTAATCGACCTTAAAGAAGGATATTATAAAAATGTAACAAATGTTAGCGAAAAAGATGAAGATTATGATAATGATTATAAAACTTTATTATTAAGATTTATGGATAAGTTTAAAAATATAAATAATAAAATAAAATATTTCCATAATGATATTACGAATTATATAAACGTAGAATTTAAAAAAGATAAAGATAATGAATTAAAAAAATTCAGTAATAAATATTATAACATACTTAAAAATATTGTTACAAGTGATGGTTGTCAATTATTATATAGTAATTTTAGAATGGTTGAAGGTATAGGTTTAATGAGGGAATTATTAAAATATCAAGGATTTTTTGAACTTGTTATAAAAAAAGAAGGTAAATCATTTAATATTGAATTAGTTGGTGATTATAACAACGAAAAATATAAATTAGACCCTTTGGGATATATACAAAAAAATGTTTTTGCTTTATATACCGGTTCTGAAGATGAAGAAGTAAAAGAAATTATTAGGAATTTGTATAATTCTAATAATGATAAATTACCTCCTGAAATTATAGGAAAATTAAAAGTTATCTATAAAAATGTTAATATATATGACAATAAATATGGTAATGTTATTAAATTGTTAATGATAACATCATCCGGAGCAGAAGGTATTGATTTAAAAAATACAAAAACAGTTCATATTACAGAACCTTATTGGCATAATGTTAGAATAGAACAAGTTATAGGAAGAGCAAGACGAATATGTAGTCATGCTCTATTAAATGAAAGTGAAAGAACAGTTAAAGTATATTTATATATATCTTCAATAGATAGCGAAAATGTAAAGGAAATAACAGCAGACGAAACCCTATATAATATTATGAAGAGTAAAAAAAAATTATCTGATAGTTTTTTGAATCTTCTTAAAGAAGTATCGATTGATTGTAATCATAATTGTTATACATTACCTAAGGGTAATAAAATACGAACTATAGAAAAAAGTATAGATGAGATTGTTAATATAAAAAAAATAAAAAAAACTATATCTTGAATACTATAAAGTATTGTTAAAATTTTTATTGAATGTATCTATTGAATTAATACGTTTTTTTACTGTATTATGTGTGCATATTTGATTTTTACATAATGGTAGATTATAAGGACAATCCTTATTTTTTTTACATTCTAAATAATTCATGTTATTTTTATAATGTTTAATATTACTAATTAAATCCGTACATACACCTGTTTGTAAATTATCTATATTACCTTCACATATTGGTTTATTTTTGGGACATTCGCTATCGCTCTTGATACCATTATTAGTTTTACATTGTATAAAAAAATCTGTTTCATTAGGTAATACATCATCATTATACTCTGATATAAAATTTGTATTATAATTTTCTATAAATTCATGAGGCATGGTTTTTTTATAATGTTCCTTTATAAATGTTGACTTTTTAAGTTCGGTGTTATATATTGCGTTGTTTTCTAATATATGATCGTAGGTTTTTACTTTAACATTTTCTAAATTTATTTTATCGTTTATTATAATATTTTCTTCTTTCATACATTTTGTTAATAATCCATCACATTCAAATCTACCATACATATTATAAGTCAAGTCTCCTAGAAAATTATTCGTATATTTATTATAATTAGTAACTTTTCCTATATATTTTAAGTCTTTGCATTTTATAGTTTTAACTTCATCATTACTTATTATTTCACACATTTCACAATTATTTTTATCATCACAATTATAATTTAATTTTTCATCTTTATTATAACACGTATTGTTTCTTCTATAAGGCGAATCAATAGTACAGTTTGTGATATCATACTCAAAATTGTTATTTATTATATCTGATGATATATTTGTTTTCCATAATTTATTTTTATATAATACTATATCTTTTTCTAATATGTTTTTATATTTATCATAATTAGGACGAATTGGTTTAATTTCATAATTATTATTTTTATATTCTTCTAAATCGTTATAATAACTTGCTTCTTCTTCTGTCTTATATTCTTTATCATTAAAAACCCATGACATATTATTTTTGTAGACATTTGGTCTATAATACGAAGAACCTTTTATATCTTCTTTTCTGTTAATTTCTATATAGTCTTCTAATTTTACATAAGAAAAATTATAGTTATTATAACTATTACCATGTTTAAATGATTCTTCGTCGTCTATAATTATGTGATTACCAAATATATCGACGAATTTTAAATAACCATTATAACAATATTTATATTCATTCATACTACATTCTATTTCATTTGTATAACGATCTATATATGTTTGATTATTTTCTTCGATGTTTGTTATTGGAATACTTTTATTATCATAATCAATATCTAATATACCACCTTTATAATTATTTATTTCCTCGTATTCTAAATGGGGAATAAATCCTTGTTTATTTTTTTTTATTATAAAAATAATTATTACAAAAATAATTATTACAAATAAGAATATAATTATCATTTAATATTTAATTATATTATAGTTTTATTAAGAGTTATTTTTATTTTCAATTAAATTTATATTATTGTTTAATAGATTATCTAAAAATATTTCTATCTCCATTTTATGTTTTTTTAAATTTTCTATAGTCTGGGGTTCGTAATTTTGTATTAAACTAAATAGATAAACTATAAAAGTATTAGATTTTAAAAAAGATATATTTTCTTTGTTCAAAATATCAATTGAAGCCTTTTTAAACAAATCGTCGATATCATTATTATCAAGGTTCGTATTATTTGTTTTACAAATTCCGTAATTTTTACCACATTCGTAACCTACACAATTCTCTCCTTCGTTGCATACATAATCTGAATATTTAACATCATGTAATGGTTCATTAAAATTTGATATACATAAACTATTATTTTGACTATGTTCTTTTTCAACGATTCCTTTTATTAATATTATTTGTAATCTTGTAAAATAAATATCTAAAAATGGATAAATTTCTCTAGGATTTTCTGGTTTAATTAATTGTAGATTATTAATCATATCCTGTATATTAGGTAAATTCAATAGTTCTAATTTTTCTATATCTATTATATCCAACACTTTTAGATCTAAATTATATTTTTTTATAAAAGTAATGAATTTATTTACTTTCTCTATAAAATTTTTTAACTTTTCATTTGTTTTAATTTTACTCTTATTTTCAATAACGTCATTAATTAAAATACTAATTTCTTGTTCATTGTAAAGATTTATAATTTCGTCTATATTATATTTAACATAATTTACAGATTTAAGATTATCAAAAATTTCTTTAAAATAAAATAAAATATTTGATGGAGTTTTCTCAAAATTATCCTTTAAAGTTTTTACAGATGTTAAATCAGTTTTAAAATCAGAACTATAATTTAAATTTTCACATAACTTCTCATAATATATTTTATTATTATCAGCGGTATTAGGAAACATATATGATATTGTATCTAACCCTATTAATAACTTTTCTAAAAAGTTATCAACATATTTTGGGTCTGTGCTAGAACCGTCTGCCTCAATACCTTCCTTATATTTCATAATAATTTTAATTAAAGTAGCAATTATTATAATTATAAATATACTTATAAATAATATTTTTATTTTTGTTTTAATCATTATAATATAATAATATTTTTATAATGTTATTTTTTTATATTTATAATAGACAATTTTTCTAATATGGTTATTTGAGACAATACTATTTTCTCTAATAGTTCATTTTGATTATTCAACAATTTATATAATTTTTCTACGTTAATATTCGCTATATCATTTATATATGTTTGTTTTATTGTATTTGAACCATTTTGTATTTGAGGAGTATTTTCTTGTTCAATAAATCCTAAATTGTTTAAAGAAATATCTTTATATAAATTTCTTTCATCTTGTTTTTTTTTTATTAGTTCTTCAATATTACTTATAGGTCCTTCATCTTTGTCACTAAAATCTATAGTCTTAATAGTTTCCTTAGGCATTAAATCTTTATAATCTATTGTTTTTATTTCTTTTAAATTTTCTCTTATTTTCTCTATTATATTTGAATCGTTTATATTATTTTCTAATGTTTTTTCAAATATTTCTTGTATTTTAGGTAACATTATATCTTGATAACCTTCAAATATATTTTGTTTCACACACATATCCCAAATGTCTGCTTTATTCATTATTTATAATATAAATAATTATTTAAATTTATTTTTTCTTGTTTGTTATTTTTTCTTGTTATTTTTTCATAATGTCAATTATTTTTTTATTTTTTTTATTTACTAAAGAATAATCCTCATCTAAAACAACATTATTGATAATAATAGGTTCTAAATTAAAATTATTATCAATGTCTATAATATCTTCATATAATTTTTTAAATGTATCTTTATATATATAATAAAATTCATATTTTTCTTCTTGTGTTATCATTTTATTTATTATATCTATAATTTTAATTTTTTCATCATCGTTAATTTTAATATTTGTTTTTTCGTTATATTTTCTACTTATATAATTGTGGTACATTACTATATATAATTATATGTTTTTTACATTATAACGAGTAGAATTATTAAAATTATTAGGTGCTAAATTATATTTTGGTTGTATTTTATCGCCAATATAAGTAGAGTATTCTTTTTTGTAATTCATTTTATTTACATATAAATCACTATTTGTTTCAGGAACATATTTATTTGAATCATATTTTTTATTTTTATTATTTTGATTTCTAATATCACTTTCTTTATCTACAAGTAAAAAATATCTATCTACTTCTCCTCTATATCCAGGATTAAATGCCGAACTCATATTATATCTTAATTTTGGTTCTTTATTTATTGGTATTTCATTATTTTTATTTATATCCATATATTTTGTTGATATAGGTCTATAGTCATAATTAGGTTTAAGACTTTTATCAGGTATATTTCTTTTATATATTTCTTCATTCATTATATATATAAAATAATTTAAATCTTAATATAATCAAGAATTTCTATTATTAATTCTTCTTGACTTGTAAATTTTTGAAAAACTAAACATTCTTTTAATTTTAAACTAAAAATATTATTAATATAATTTTTACAAACCAATATTATGTTATCGTTTTTATATATAATATCAATTATTATCCCACCATTTGTCAACTTTATTTTTTCTGGATTAATTATATTGAACCATCTTATGTATCTGCCTATAAGTACTTCGTCTATTTCATCAACATATCTATAATTAGATAGTTTATTTAAATAATATTCTAATTCATCTTTATTATTTACAATATTTTCTAATATTTTTTTTTTATGTTCTATTATTTTAGTTGTTGATAAATTATTTATTGTGTTTTCGTCTAAATTATTTAATATATCTAAAATATAATCTTTTGTTAAATTATCGCATTGCATATAATATTATATATTATACTTTTATTTAGAAATTAGAAAATGTATTAGCTGCAACTGGTTCGTTAGAAATTTCCATGGGATTATCTTGTGATAAAAAATCTTTTTTTTCTATAGGTTCTTGGATAGTAATCTGTTGTAATTTGCAATCAGGTATATTTTGATAATTATCGGAAATATAATTTGATATATCTTCTTCATTCGTTTTTTCTACAATCATAGTTTCAGATTGAAAACCTAAATATAACATTAATTTATTTGATAATAAAATTACCTTCTTATTAATATTTGTCTCTAATGTAAACAATATGAATATTATTGGTAATATCATATTCATAATATTTATATTTTCATAAGTAGTTTTACTATATGTTGGTATATATAAAATAAATTTATTTATAAACCATAAAAAGATAATTGTAAAAATTAATTGTAAAATAACTTCTATTAATATTTCAATATTACCTTTATGTTCATTATATTTAGGTAAGTAAACATTCATTAATTTAATTATTATAATTAATGGAACAATACTCAAAGATGTATATTGAATTATATTTAATATTGTATCTTTTTCGTTGTCACTCATTGTAAACATATAATTTATAAACGAATTATTAACATCACCTCCTCCTCCTTGAATGCATGAAATTTCATCCTCCATTATAATATAAAAGATATTAAAAATAATTAATTATAATTATAAATGTTGAGGACTATAATTAAAGAAAAATACGATCACGAAGAAAAACAATATTTAAATATAATCAAAGAGCTAATAAAAGAAGGTGATATTATCAATGGAAGGAATGGAAATACATTATCTAAAAATGGAGCTTCTATGTACTTTAGTCTTGAAAATAATAAAATACCTGTTTTAACTACAAAAAAAATGGCGATTAAAACTTGTATTAAGGAATTATTATGGTTTATTTCTGGAGACACAGATAATAACACTTTATTAAAACAAAAAGTTTATATTTGGAAAGGAAACGCAAATTCTGATAATACAAAAAAATTAAATTATATAGATGGAGATTTGGGACCTATTTATGCACATCAGTGGAGGCATTTTAACGCTAAATATGAAGGTTGTCGTGCAGATTACGAAGGCAAGGGTATTGATCAGTTAAAGAGTATAATTGATAAATTAAAAGATCCTAAAGAAAAATATTCAAGAAGATTGATATTAACTGCTTGGAACCCTTGCCAAATAGAAGAAATGGCATTACCACCATGTCATATTTTGGTTCAATTTAATGTCTCTAATAAAGACGAATTATCTTGTTCTATGTATCAAAGAAGCGCAGATATGGGTTTGGGTGTCCCTTTTAATATATTATCATATTCCGTATTAACACATATAATCGCAAAACATTGTAATTTAAAACCTAAGGAATTTATACATCATATAGGTAACGCACATATTTATGATGATCACGTAGATAATTTAAATATACAAATACTCAGAGAACCTTATAAATTTCCATACATTGAAATAAATTTAAGAAAAAATATAGAAGATTATAAATTAGAAGATATTAAAATTAATGAATACAAATGTCACGAAAACATTGAATTAACTATGCGTAAATAAATTAAATATTTATATATTATATATTATATAATATGAGTGGGAGTTCTGCTTTATCAGCTGCTAGACGTAGAAGAGCAAGTACAAATGATGTAAATGAAAATTTTATTCCTAATGAAAATTTGAATAAAGATAAAATTAATATTTCTGAACTTGAAATATTAAAATTACATCATAATGAAATTATAAATATTAAAAATGTAATCAATACTATTAATTTAAAAAAAGACGACGAACCATTAGAAGATACAAAGAAGGATATTTTAGAAATTAAGAAAACTTTAATGAAACTTCAATCTTTTATTATTGGTTTTGATAATGACTTAAAAAAAATAAAAAATAAAATTAATATTTCAGAAAATTTAAATGATACAGATTAATCATTACAAATTAAAATTGAATTAAATATATATATATATATATAAACGATAAAATGGAAATTGAAATTAATGAAGAAGTAAAAATAGTTCAGTTCATTGAATTATTTAAATTTATGAAAAATGTGAGCCAATATGTTTCTATGATATGCACAGAAGAATTAATAAATATACAATTATTAGACGATTCACATGTTTCATTATTAGATATAAAATTTAAATGTTCGTGGTTTACTAGTTATAATTGTGTCAAACCAGTTACATTTAGTATTAATAATTTAATATTTAATAAAATTTTAAATTTATATACATTAGGTAGTTTCCTTCATTGTTCTTTAAATGATGATACATTTGATATATCTTTTCTTAATAAACAAGAAAATAAATATTTTACAATTCATCTTTTAGACATTGATAAAGATATTTTATCTCCTCAAGATATTGAAACAGATTTAGATTTTAGCATTAAAACAAAATTGTTTGATAAATATATTAATGATATTTCTGTATTTGGTGATGATATAGAAATAGCATGTAAAGATGACAAAATATCTTTGTCTTCTGATAGTGAAGAAGGTAAAATACTTATTGTCATTGATAATGAAAATTTATTAAATTTTAATGTAGTTGATGATTATAATATTTCATTTAAATATGCTATAAAATATATACAATATATAACTAAACTAAAAATTGTATTTCATACAACCCATATATTTCTTGACGAAAAAGCACCATTAATGATAAAATTTGATAATATAGATATAGATATTACTTACTATATAGCGCCTAAAACAGAAGAAGATTAGTTTAAATCTATTATTTATTTATAAACATATTTTTTAATGATAATAAAATTAATTATGATATTTATCATATTATTTTTATATTTACATATTTACATTCATTTGTATGTTTGTAAAAATAATATATTAAATAGAGTAAGTGATGTAAATAATAATGAAATAACTAATACAATTTATAATAAATTGCCATTTATATTTAAAGCAGAACATTTAACAACACAATTGGAACTACAACAATGTATTAAAGAGAATAATATCTATATAAAACCATACGAAAATTATAAATTATTAGAACCTAGAGTAAAATTTTTTACAAATAACTTAATATATACCAATGGTATATTCCTATATTATAATTTACATTGTAGAAATTTTTATAAATGTTTTAGTAATTCTATAAATATTACATTGATACATCCTAAATATATTGACAATTTTAAAATAAATAATAATTGTTCATTTGATACTAATGAAAAATATATAAAATATATAAATAAATCTAAATTGTTTATAAAAGTTAACTTAAATAAGGGCGAAGTTTTATTTGTTCCTAATTATTGGATTATTTATTATAATTTAAAAAAAGAAGATTTTATTGAAAAAATACAATATTCTACAATATTGAACCAATCTTCTTTTATATTTAATTGGGTTAAGAATAACAATTTAAAAGATTTATATAAATAAATATGGGTTTTAATGACAGAACGCCATTTTATTTAATAAGTGTTATATTTTTATTTATAACCATAATATTAAGTTTAATTACTACATTTAGTATTAATAGCAATGGTAATGATTTCTTTCCTTTAGGTGGAGTTTATAATTCTATAAATATTATAGATGATTCATTTGTTGACAAATTATGTTGGTATTTTTCTCAATTAACACATCATACATTATTTCTTTTATTTAGTTATTTCTTTATGGCATTATTAAATATAAAATCTGTTAAATTTTTTAAAATGATTGGACCACTTGCGTTAACTATTAGTGTATTATATTTTTATTTTCTTTATCCAAAACAAAAATTAAAAATACATCAATTATCTTTCTATAATTTTTTTTCACATTTTATGATAATTTTTTTGGTTTTTTGTGAATTTATGTATATAGATACATATGAATTTCACGAGACAACTAATTGTTTTGTATTCATTATAAGTTCTATATTATGTATATATATTAATTACTTTCTAAGAGGTGTATGGAGTTATGATATGATACATTTAAATTCTTTTAAAGGATGGAAACTTGTTTCTGAAACTACATTGATTATGTACGTATTTAGTTTAATGTTTTATATTTTAAAATATAAAAATCATGATTATTATGGTTTAAATAATATTGTGTTTAAAGATTGTTTTTATGTATTATCCGGTTTAATAAATATTATATTTGTTTTAATATTTACACATTATAATTAATATCATAAGGTTTAATATAATTATCTACTATTATATAAAATTTATATAAAAACCCTAAATTATCTTTTTCATCTAAATTATATAGTTCATCTAAATTATCTTTTTCATCTAAATTATATAGTTCATCTAAATTATCTTTTTCATCTAAATTATCTTTTTCATCTAAATTATCTTCTAGTTGTTCTTGTAAATAATCTATTTTTACAGATATTTTATTTAATTTGTTATTTATTTTTTTTATATCAACCATAATATCTTCCATATATTTAATTTGTTATTTTTTAAACAAATATAAAATTATTATAAAATTATGATAATATAAAGATTATTATATTATTATACTATGTATAGGTATAATGTTAATGAGGAAAATATATTTTGTGATACAATATTATATGAAGGCGTTATTTTAACAATCGATTCATCTAAATTATTTCATTTAGATGAATTTAATATTCTAAAAGATAATACAATAGATATTACTTATTCGCAAATAAGAACAAACCAATACATAGCAGGTGTATTAGATTTAACTACAACACAAGGTAAAGAAAATAATAAATATTTATATTTATGTAAGCCTGATGATAATAGAATAAATACATTTTTAATATCTTATAAAATTCCTCCTAATTTTGATAAATCTATTAAATATTTATATATTACTTTTAAGTATTTGCATTGGGATAATGAATACCCATATGGAGTTATTACATTTAATATTGGTAGGGTTGAAATATTGAATAATTTATACGAATATATGTTATATTGTAAATCTCTTAACCAACCTATACAAAAATTTACCAAAAAATCTATTGATGTTTTAAATAAACATAAAGATATTATCAATGAAATTACTAATAAATATAATTTACCATATCGAACTGGACATATTTTTACTATAGATTCTATTAAGAGTCTTGATTATGACGATGCTATTAGTATTAATGATAATATTATAAGTGTATATATATCTCATGTCCCTATTATTTTAGATTATTTGAATTTATGGGATTCTTTTAGCCGGCGCGTATCAAGTATATATTTACCAGATAAAAAAAGGTCTATGCTTCCAAATGTTTTAAGCGAACGTATTTGTAGTTTAAAAGAAAAGGAGAATAGGATTTGTCTCGTATTAGATATTCATTTTGAAAACGATATTATAACAAAAAACGAATTTTCAATATGTAATACAAAAGTATCAAGAAATTATCATTATGAACAAGATAAATTATTAAATCATAAGGATTATTTAAATATTAAAAATATATTAAAAGTAGATACAACTTATCAAGTAATAAGTAAGCTAATGATTCATTACAATACAGAATGTGCAAAAAGATTGAAAACATACAATCAAGGAATTTTTAAGACAATAAATAGTAATTTTACTATTCCTAAAACAAATAAAGACTATATAGAATTATTTAAAGTAAATTCATCTAAGTATAAAATAAATTACAGTTTAGAACAAAATAATTGTTATTTACAAATAACATCACCAATAAGAAGATTAGTTGATTTATTAAATATGTATAAATTTACAAATATATATTCTATTACTAACTATAGCAATAATGCTTCCAAATTTTATAATAAATGGTTAAATGATCTTGATTATATAAATATAACGATGAGGTATATTAGAAAGATACAATCCAAATGTAATCTCATTTCTATATTCGAAAACAATAAAAATGAAATTTTTCAAGGTGTTCCTTTTGATAAATTAGAACGTTCTGACAAAAAATATCATTATAATGTTTATTTACCCAGACTTAATATATTTACTTCTATTACAAGCACCGACGACTTAAATGAATATGAAAAGTATTTATTTAAGTTATATATGTTCAATTCTGAAAGTAAATTAAAAAAAAAGATAAAAATATCATTATATATTTCTTAAATTATTTTGTTTTTTATTTGTATTATTTGTGTTATTTTGTGTTATTTGTTTTATATGCGTTATTTGGTTTATATGTGTTAGTTGTGTTATTTGTATTATATGTGTTATTTGGTTTATATGTGTTATTTGGTTTATATGTGTTATTTGGTTTATATGGTTTATATGGTTTATTTTCTTTATTTGTGTTATTTGGTTTATATGGTTTATTTTCTTTATTTGTGTTATTTGAGTTAGTTGTGTTATTTGGTTTATTTAGTTTATATGGTTTATTTGGTTTATATGGTTTATTTTCTTTATTTGTGTTATTTGTGTTATTTACAATAGGACCCATAGCCAAATTACTATTTGGATATTTAGTTTTTGGTATATTATTAGGTGCCAAATTACTATTTGGATATTTAGTTTTTGGTATATTATTAGGTGCCAAATTACTATTTATTTTATACTTTTTACAATAATTTTTGTTATAACTATAATATATAAAATAAAATGGTCCAGTTATCAATGCTATTAAAAATCCTATTATCTTTTCTGTTAAAGTAGAATCATAACCGAAGCATAATAAAGAATATAATAAAGATATTATACCTGTTATAATCCATATAATAAAAAATATTACTAAAATTATTTTTATTGTTTTTTCTTCTATACTTATTTTCATTATATATTATATATATAAAGAATTATTTGTAATTATAAATTTCATTATTTTTGGTAAAGAATTTTCTATTTTTTCTAACAAATCATTGTTATTAAAATACAAACAAACTGTTTTTAATTCATTAGAAAGATTTATTAATTTTAAACAACATTTTATAAACTCCCCAATATATAAACCAGTTTGTCTCTTAAATTTATCTATAAAACTATTACAACTTTTTATATCATTACATTCTTCTATCCACTCCTTTACGTATATATACATAATTGGTTGTAATTTTACATCAGTTAAAAATATATTATATTTTAATTCTATGTCTTTATATTTATCTATAATTTTTTGTATATTTATAATATCATTGTTTAAAGTATTATCTTTCAATTCATAAAAATAAGATAAAGTTGAAAATAATTCACTTCCTGTATATTCTTTAAACCCATTTGTATTTTCATATAAATCACAAAATATAAATGGATTTATCTCGTTTATCATACATACCATTTTACCTTTATTTGTAAGATTATTATTGGTTAAATAATTGTTATCGTTTAATATTTCTATAATATTATCAATGTAATTATGAATATAATTATCTACATATGTGAAATTACTATTTTCATTTTTTAAACATATTATATTACTTTTAATAGTATTGTATAATTTTAATTCGTCTTCATTAATATTTAATTCATCCATTTCTTTTTTAATTTTTTTTCGTTTGTTTGTATTTGAAATATCGTATTGTTTTTTAATTTTAATATATTTTTCTATTTTTTCTTGGTTTTTTATAAAAAAACTTTTATCTTTAATTTCATTTTCATAATATTTTATATTATTTTTAATATTTTCAAGTTCTTTTTTTATATCATTATTCATTAAACTTTTCTTGATAAAATTTTGAATTTCCACTAAAGGTTTATCGCTTGATAAAAAATGTAATATTAAAGTATAATTTATTTTGAATTTAGACCTTATATATTGGGATTTTGAATTTAATATATTATAATAATCATTTTCGCTTATTTTTTCATATAGATTTGTTAATAATATTACATTTCCAATTTTATCTATATTACGTCTGCCTGCTCTACCGGCCATTTGTATGAATTCATGACTATAAAGCTTACGTTTAGAAACTCCGTCATGTTTAAATAAACTTGTAAAACAAACCGTTTTTGTTGGCATATTTATACCTACTGCAAATGTTTCTGTTGCTATTAATACTTTAATATATTTTTTTTCGTATAACATTTCTATCATTTCCCTGAATACAGGCAACATACCTGCGTGATGATATCCAATACCCTTTTCTAATAAATTAACATATAATTGATATTCAGGTAATAATATATATTCCTTCCAATTTGTTAATTTAGACACTAATAATTGCTTACATACAGATGATATATTATAATCTTTTTCTCCTTGTTCGAATAAAGGTATGCTTATTTCTTTTGCTATTTTTTCAACTTGTTTTCTTGAAAAAACAAAAAATAACGCTGGGAACATTTCTAATTCCTTTAATTTTTTACATAATTTATTTATAACATAATTGTTATTACTATAATCTATTTTATTTACAATAGATATACATTTATTTATATTTTCTATATTATTATTTATTATTTTTGTATCTTTTATAATATTCAGTTTATCATTATAATCGTATATATTTTTTTTTTGTTTTTTATCTTTTATTTTATCAATACATTTTTCTGGTGTAACAAAGTAATTATAAAAAACAAGGGGTACTACTCTTTCGTCTGTGCTGCAAATAACAACTTCTTTATTTTTTACATATTCTATCCATTTTGAAAACTCTTTTGGATTTCCTATAGTTGCGGATAACATAACAAATGATATATTCTGTGGTAATAACATAATAGTATTTTCCCAAACATGACCTCTATCTTTATCATTTATATAATGTATCTCGTCAAAAATAACACATGCTAAATCATTCTCAATATCAATTTCAAATTCCAAATAAGAATGAATATTGTCTTTATTATTCAATCTAAATAGTTGATTTTGTAATATCTCGGTTGTCATTATAAGTAAGCTTGCTGATGGATTATGTTTTATATCACCTGTTAATATACCGATATCTTTAAATTTATTTGAAAAATCATTATATTTCTGATTACTTAATGCTTTTATTGGACTTGTATATATAACTTTTTTACCTAATTTTAGATAGTGTTCTATTGCATATTCGGCTGGTAATGTTTTACCAGAACCCGTATGTGCAGTAATAAGAACATGTTTATTATTTTTTATTCCGTTTATTGCTTTTTCTTGGAATTCACTTAATATCATTATGTTATTTATTATTAAATTTTTAAATTTTAAAAGAATATTAATATTTAACATAATGATTGAAAATTATTTATTATATCCTTTAAATATCAATGGTTCTTTTTCTTCAATTTATAAAGGCATTCATATACATAAAAATAAAAAAGTAATAATAAAATTTAGTAATGATACAATTAGTAAAAAATTAATTGAAAATGAAATTAAATTTAATTTATTTCTAAAAAAATTGAAATTTAATTTTATACCAAAAATTATTAATATTGGAACACATAATAATGAAAAATATATTATCACCGAATATAAAAATAAAACCCTTAATTTTATAAATAAAGATATTATTAATCAATTACTAAATATTTTATTATTTTTACATAATAATAATATTATACATAGAGATATTAAAGAAGAAAATTTTTTAATAGACAATAATAAAATTTATATTATCGATTTTGGATTATCTTCATTTTATTCAAAAAATTATTATCTAAAAAACTTAATCGGTAATTGGAAATATTCCAGTTATAATTGTTATAAAAAAAAATATGTTTATCAATATAAAGATGATTTTATATCTATTATTTATATGATTTTAAATTTACATAATAATTACATTCCTTGGAATTCTAATACATATAGAAATAAGTATGATATAAATTTAAATGAAGTATATAATTTAGAAGATAGTATTAATAAACATTTTATTTATTTATATAATAATATTAATACAATTAACTACTCTGAATTATACTCGCCTTTATTGTAAAAGATAAATCAGAAGTATGTAGGTTAACTACTTTACCAAATTCGTTCAATATTTTAATACGAAATTTACTTAAATTAACCATAGAAGGATATTTTCTTATGTCTGAATATAAAGACACACCTTGTGAGTTGACATTTGATAATAACGAACCTTTAACAGACATTCTTGCCAATATACTAGTAGGATCTGGGATAATATTCATCGTATTACCTATCGGTATAATATTTGAAGCTACTGTGCTTGTCAGTCCATCATCTAAAATAAGATAAAAATATCTCAATACTACTGTATCTACAATAGATTCTGCTGTATAAGTATTTTTACCAGAATAATAAAGTTTATTTATATTCCTAAAACCTAAATTCCAACCTAATTTTTGTTGAGCGTTAAATACTGTATTGGTTTCATCATAAAAAAAATTAATAATAAAATTTGGACCTGTAGGATTATCGTCTATATTACCATTTGTTATATTTATAGTAGCCTGACCATTATTACTCCCTGTTTCAATATCTCTTTTTATATTGATTGTTAATTTTATATCATAATCATCATCATCTATGTTTATTGAATCGTCTAATTTTAAATTAATTGTATTAATCAATTCAGCATAACTATATATACCTTCATTAATAGTAATATCTATCCAATCATCTTGTTCCTCTTTTTTTATTTTAAATAATAAATTACCTAATTCATTTGAAAATGGGTACCAAGTATTAGGGAACTCTATGTCTCCCAATTGTATCTGTATGACATTATTAATATCTTGATTTAGAGTCATTGTAAAATTACTTGACGTTGATTCAAATCTATTTGATATATCATTTTCATTCCATGTAGATAATAAATATTTTTCTCTATATTTTGAATCTATCACTAAAACCTTTTCACTAATATCTCTTTTAAAATATTTATTATTATTACTATTTACTAAAGATGATTCATAATTTATTTTATTATTATAATTTATAATAAATGAACTAGATTCACTAGTATTTGCATTTAATTTATAAATAGCTTTGTTAAAAAAATCTAATATTTTTTCTTTATTTGATATATCATTTTTTATTATTTCTTTTTTGTTTTTTTCTATATTTTGAATAATTAAATTTATATCTTGTTTAACATCGTTTCCATTTTCATCAATTAAACTATTTTCACCTTTAAATAATTCAAATAATTCTCTTACAGTATAATTGTCTATATTATAATCCATATTATAATATAAAAATATCTTGTTTAAATAATAAATATTATATTATAATATGGATAATAATATGGATAATAATATGGATAATAATATGGAATATAATATGGATAATAATATGGAATATAATATGGATAATATGGAATATAATATGGATAATATGGAATATTCTATTATAATGGATAACCAATTAACAAAAGAAGATATTGTAATTAACTATTTTTTTAAAGATTTTATATATTATTATAATATAACAAGTGGTATATATTTTAATTATATTAACGATAACTTTGTTATTATTAATGAAAACGAATTAATATATAATATATTGTCTTATATCTCAATATATCGTAATATATTTAATATTAATACTAATTTAAAATTAAAAATAAAAAATAAAATTCATAAAATTATTAAGACAAAATCAATATATGATAACATACCCAATTCTTTATGCATACAAAATATTATAAATTTTTTCTATCCTAACTTTTTAAATGATAAAGAATATTCTAAATATTTCTTAATTACTATAGGAGATATTATTATGAAAAAAACCAAACAAATATATTATGTTCCATTATACCTTAAACCTTTTTTAATAAACTTGAATAAATATATATCTTTATTTTTTCATTCTATTAATATTTTTAATTGGTTTAAGTTTAATAAAGTAAAAAAAAACATATCAGAATTAAGAATTTTTAAAATGAATAATATCAATATAAATTATTTTATAATAAATTATCAATTCTTTATAGATATTATATGTGTATCTATACATTATTCGTGTAGACACAAATCTGGCGAATTATTCTTAAATAGTTCTTTAGGGTTATTTAAAAACGATATTATATTGAATCATAAAACAAAAAAAGACATATTAAATAAATTTTTAGAAGAATATATTATAATTAATAATATTAATTATATTCATAAAAAAGATATGATTTTCATATGGAAATCATATATATCTACAAATAATCTTATTAATATTTTTACAAATTCTGAATTATTACTTTTACTTTGTGAGAAATTTAATCATAATAATAACAATTTTATAGGGGTTACTTCTAAATATTTACCATATGTTATTAACTTTAAAGAATTTTGGGATTCTACTATAGAATATGATAATGATGATGAATATGAAATATCAGAGTTATTAATGTTATATCATAATAATTATAATGATAAAATTACTATAAATGAATTTAAAAATTTAATAAAATATTATCACCCTTCTATATATATATTGAAAAATAAACATGTTATGAATATAAAATGTTCTTTATGGAATAAAAAAAGATATATTGAAAAATATAAAAATAATAATATAAATGTTAATGATTTATATACTGAATATTGTAAAACTACTATAAATTATAAAGTTAGTAAAAATTATTTTATAAAATATATAAAATAATATATATATGACTACAATTAATGTTTATCATTTAGATTCTATAAAAGATGATAATAAACTCCAATATAATTTTAAAAATAACTATGATTTTGAAAAACCTACAATCTTAGAGAATTTGTCTTTAAATACGGATTATTATAGGAGGGTAGTTATTAATAGAGATGATAAAAACATAACCTATAAAAACGAAGTTTACACTTTTAATGGATTTTATATATCAAAATACAGCGATATTATTACAGATTTTAATTCAGAAGATAATAATAATTATTATTTAATTATAGAAACAAGAAATATAGCAACACTAAATAATCGAAGTTATTTATATTTATATATACCCATCGAAAACAAAACAGAAGATAAAAGTGATTTTGGGTATTTTATAAATGGTTTTGCTAATAAATCTGAGCATATAGTTCATAGTTATAACTTTAATGATTTAATACCTGCCGGAAATTTTGTTTATTATACAAAAGATAATATTATTATTAATAGTAATAAAAGATCAATAGACAATATTATTTTTAGGTCCAGTAATTTAACAGCTGATTTAAATAAATTAATTATAAATAGTAAAGTACCTACCAAAAATAAGATTAATAATCCTCTATTGTTAAATAATGGACCAGCAGTACAAACTGAGTATATAACAGGCCAAATAGATAATGATATTTATATAGATTGTTCTCCTGTAGAAGAGGTTAATCCTGAAGAAGAATATATAATCCCTACTAATAAAAAGACAACTATAAATATGAAATACTCTGCATATTTTATTGTTATTATAGCTATTATTAGTATATTGCTTTTTATTGAATATTTTACTTATACATAATTTTCATATTCTTTTTCTACATAAGGAGAATAAGATACATTGTTATTTTTATTCTTATTTATTATAGGAGCATTATTGTTTATTATTTCTTCTTCAACATTCACAACTTCTAAACCTTTATTTAGAATTTTTAATTCTTTATTTTTTTTTGTTTGTTCTTTGTTTATAGGTTTTATAAGAACCGCATCATATAAATATATTATTACTAATATTCCTATAATAGGGTGGAAAATTATTAATATAATAATTATAATTAAAAATAAACTAATTAAACCTATCGGAGTGTTTAACATATTAGTAATATTGTTACTAAATCTTATATCTAATATTATAAATAGAGACAAAATTATAGCAATTATTATTTCCATTATTTCTTTATTAAATATTTTTCTTATTTCACTATTTCTTATTTCACTATTTCTTATTTCACTATTTTTCATTATAAATTAATAAGATATTAAAAAAAAAAATATATTATATATAATATGAATAAGTCATATTTAGGTATTAAAGGTTATACGTTATATAAAAACGGTTTGAGTCAAACTGAATTATATAATATTAGGAATGAGTTGAATGTAAAACCATATTCAACCCATTTAACTAGTAAAGTTTCTTATCCTATATATAGAGAATCAGATACAAAAATATATTTACCTAGATATTATGGTTACGAAAAATACAATAAACCATTAAATAATAAACTATCTAAAGGGGAAGATATAGATTTAAAATTCATTGGCGATTTATATAATTATCAAAATAACATAATCGATAAATATATTAATCATGTATCTACCAGTGGTGGGGGGTTATTAGATGTTGAACCAGGTAAAGGTAAAACTGTAATGGCCTTAAATATTATTAGTAAATTAAATAAAAAAACACTTGTTATTGTTCATAAATCTTTTTTAATGAAACAATGGGAAGAAAGAATATTACAATTTTTACCTAATGCACGTATAGGTAAAATTCAAGGAGAAATTATAGATATTGAAAACAAAGATATTGTGTTAGGAATGTTACAAAGTCTTTCTGTAAAAGAGTATGATGTTTCTTTATGGAAATGTTTTGGATTATGTATTTTTGACGAATGTCATCATTTAAGTGCAGAAGTTTTTTGCAATATTATGATAAAAAATGTATGTAATTATACATTAGGTCTTAGCGGAACAATGACAAGAAAAGATGGATTATCAAAAGTTTTCAAATGGTTTATTGGTCCAGTTATTCATAAAGAAAAATCAGATTTAACTGTAAATGTTTTGGTTAAATGTATTTATTATGAAAATCAAGAATTATTTGATAATATTCCCTTAGATTTTAGAGGAAATCCTATTTATTCAACATTGATAAGTAAAATTTGTGGTTGTAAAGATAGAACTGATTTAATCATTTCTATTGTAAAAAAGGAATTATTATTAAACAAAGAACAACAAATTATGATATTAGCACATAATAAATCATTAATACACGAATTATTTAATGGAATAGTATTATTTGAGAAAAGTATTGGATATTATTTAGGAGGTATGAAAGATAAAGATTTAAAAAATAGTGAAACAAAAAAAATTATTATAGGAACTTATGCTATGGCATCGGAAGGTCTTGATATTAAAACATTGACATCTCTTATAATGGCAACACCCAAAAGCGATGTTTGTCAAAGTGTAGGAAGAATACTGCGTTCAAAACATTCTAAACCACTTGTCATTGATATTATTGATTCTAATTCAATATTTCAAAACCAATTTAAAAAAAGAGAGAAATATTATAAAAGTAAAAAATATTCTATTGAATTTTATTCAAATATTAAGAATTATTTAAAATAAAATATTAATATATAATATAATGAAAGATGATAGTGCGTTGAATGGTGGCGGCGTGCTTGATGAAACTGGTAAGGAAATGGAAGGTGGTAATGATACACAAACCGCATTGGGTGTTGAAACTGGTGTTTCAGGTGGTGGTGGTAAAACAAGAAGAAATAAAAGTGCTAAAAATAAAAGAAATAAAAGTGCTAAAAATAAAAGTGCTAAAAATAAAAGTGCTAAAAATAAAAGAAATAAAAATGCTAAAAATAAAAGAAATAAAAGTTCTAATAAACGCAAGAAAAGTGGTAAAAGATAAACTTTAATAAATTATATATATATATGAATTTTATCCAATATTTTATACAATCTATTTTAATTATTCTAATATTAAATACATACTACTATGTAGTTGAACTTAATAATTGTCCTTGTTTTTTAGAAAAAAAGGATGATAATTTAGATTTACAATATATAAAATTTTATTTATTATTATATTTATTTTCTATTATTATTTCTTTTATATTAATACATATTAGATTTAATAAAGGGGTTTATGACAATTCGTTATTATTTATACATTCTTTATCTATTCTACTTGTAATATTTATAAATTTTTATATGTCATACAATGTTCTTCTTTTTTATAATTCAGTAAAAGATAGATGTTCATGTGTTAATAAATGGCAGAAATTTTTTATTTATTATACTGGAATAATAAGTTATATACATACGTTAATTTGGACTACTTTATTATTATTTATTTTTTTATATATTAGATAAATAATGTAAATATTCATTTATTAATTTAATATCATGTAAACTATCTTCTTTATCTAGTAAATAATATTTCAATGTTTTTAACAATTCTTTTATATTTTTATGGTCGCTTTTATAATGATTTAATATATTAATTACACATTCTTGTTTTAATTTTTTATACTCTGTTTCACATAGTTCCATATTTATATTAATACTTATTTTATATTAATATAAATATTATATATATATATATATATATGTCTAATAAATCAAAAACTGACCCTCTACTTATTGAAGATGATAGTAGGTATGTAATGTTTCCAATTGTAGATAATACTATTTGGAAATTATACAAAAAACAAGTAGATTGTTTTTGGAGGGCAGAAGAAATAGATACATCTAAAGATATGGTTCATTGGAATTCATTATCCGATAATGAAAAATATTATATAAAAATGATTCTTGCTTTTTTTGCTTCAAGTGATGGAATTGTTCTTGAAAATTTAGGTCTCAGATTTATGAACGAGGTTCAATTAGCAGAAGCAAAAGCATTTTATGGGTTTCAAATCGCTATGGAAAATATACATTCTGAAACATATAGTTTATTAATAGATACATATATTAAAGATGAAACAGACAAATTCACCTTATTTAATTCTTTAAAGAATTTCCCTTGTATTGAAAAAAAAGGTAATTGGGCTATTAAATGGATTAAAGATAAAAAAAGTAATTTTGCTACTAGATTAATTGCATTTGCTTGTGTTGAAGGTATATTTTTTTCTGGTGCTTTTTGTTCTATTTATTGGTTAAAAAAACGCGGATTGATGCCCGGATTAACATTTTCTAATGAATTAATATCAAGAGACGAAGCATTACATACTGAATTTGCTATATATCTATATAGCAGACTTGAAAAAAAAATAGATTCTAAGAAAATGTATGAAATAGTAGAAGAAGCTGTTTCCATTGAAAAAGAATTTATAAATGTATCGTTACCTTGTAAACTAATTGGAATGAATTCAGAACTAATGTCAAATTATATTGAATTTGTAGCAGACCGTTTATTGATACAATTAGGAAATGAACCACTTTATAATACAGAAAATCCATTTGATTTTATGGAAATGATTAGTTTAGAACAAAAAACTAATTTTTTTGAGTCCAGAGTATCTCAATATTCTTTATCTGAAAAATCTGGAAAAGATATTGCATTTGATAATGAAGAAAATGATAATTTATTTTAATTACCACTTTTTAAATTCCAAGTAGACCAAGATAATTTATATCTTAAATCATTATCATATAATTCTTTTAAATCAATATGATTATTTGTAAAATTAAATAACGCATCTTTTAATTTAAAACTTTCAATTTGTTCTGGAGACCAAAAAGGAGACTGAATAACAAGTAATACATTATATTCTTCTTCTTTTAATTTACATACTATTATAAAAAGAATATCAGAAGAACCATAAATACACTTTGGCATCCAAACAATATACACATATTCATTTTCATCTTGATATAAACCTTCTAATTCATTAATCTTTGTAATAATATGAAGATCTGGACTACTATAAAGATCTTCATTATTTAAAGAATTATAATTCAGAATATTAGCCATCCAATTCCAAGAAATTAGTGAAACAACTCTTGGTTCTACTACAACTATTTCATTATTTATATTAGTTTGTGGTATATACTTTTTTATATTTCCATTTGGTAATTTACTTGGAATAAGTGCTAATGTTCTAAAAATACATAATATAAAAATAATTTTCATCTATATTATTATAATATAATTATTTAAATTAATTTATATATTTAATATTTCTCCTGAATTTTTTAAAACAACCTTATTAAGGATAGGATTTATATAATTTTCAAGTTCTTTTGTTGCTAATATAAATTCTTCAAAAGTAACATCTTCTATATAACATATTTTTTCTGCCATTTTTATTTTTTCTATTATATCAATATATACTTTATTATCTATTATTTTTTTTACAGACTTGTCGCTAATAGTTTCTTTTAGAGAGACAATATACTCTATATATAATATTCTCTGTTCCTCTCTTTTAAACCATTCAATATCTAATGATTTACTGTAATTTAAATCTTTGTTATTATCTTTATTTAAACATATATAATCAGATATGTAATTCCCAGTTTTTACATTTATTTCATTATTTTTATTTATTGATATTATTACTTCATCTATATCTTCTTTTTTTATTTTATAATGTGAAATTAGATTATTTTTTTCTATATTTTTATATTCCCCCTCATATAAAGAAAAATATTTATAATCTATTGTTGGTTTTATTTTAAATTTATTATCACAAGGTATTAATGTTCCTTTTGGAATTAATATATTAAATACACCATATATATCAATTCCTATATCGGAATATGTTTCCATTTAGTTAATAATATTTATTTTTTTATATATTATTAACTTTTTTAAATAACTTTTTAATTAAGTTTTTTAATTAAGTTTTTTAATAAGTTTTTTAATAAGTTTTATAATATTTTATTTATTTTTATAATATTTTATTTATTTTTATAATATTTTATTT
>TARA_B110000459_G_scaffold143760_1_pt1 | contig 38930 bp, 32 predicted proteins | sample TARA_B110000459 | Tara Oceans TARA_B110000459 (sample SAMEA4398296) | marine metagenome | biome: Polar Biome; feature: [SRF] surface water layer (ENVO:00010504); material: water (ENVO:00002006), including particulate matter (ENVO:01000060) such as... | depth 5 m | reverse complement strand
ACGTCTGCATCGTTATCGGTCACCAGCGATATGGTGAAGCTCTTGTTTTCTCCTGCACCGACTGTGATCGTCTCTGGCCCACTGAAGGTGAATGGAACCCAGGTGTTGACCTCATAGGTCAACTCAAGTTGCACCTGACTCATTCTAGTGTTCTCGACGTAGGCAACGATCTCGCCCTCAATGTCCCAATCATCGTCCAACTCAACGGTGTAGCCATCGTCCATATCTGTCGACCATCCAAGCGTCCAACTGGGCGCCTCAAATTGGTCTTGCGCCACAACAGTAGGTGGCAGGCTTAACCCAACCGTTAGCAGAAATACAAGGAGAAGGGGGAGGGTGCTGCGTTTCATCTTAATCACTCCAGCAACCCTTGTATTGCTCGTTTGGTGAGCACCCGAACCATTGATTTGCGGTACCGAGGTGGCAAGGCGGTGTTGTTGACCGGCTTGACGCTCTTTTGCATAGCAGAGGAAAGGGCCTTCACAGAAGCTGCGCCATTCCAGCCATCGGCAAAGATGGCTGCGACTTCGTCAGGGTGGCAACGTGGAATTGATTCAAGCGCTGTCGTGGCAATGACAAGCGATGCTGGATCGCCTTCAATCCAAGAAGCAGCAACACCTGCTTCGGGGAAATCCCATGTGTCACGAACTCGAAGTTTTTGATACGAGCCTGTTCGCTTTGCTGCATCGTCTGGAAGCGTCACTTTGAGAAGGAATTCTCCTTCTTCAAGCACATTCTTCTTCATCCCATCGAGTTGATAGAACGCGTCAATTGGTAAGGTGCGCGCCCCGTTTGGACCGATGAGGTGCACGCTGGCGCCCAACACCATCAGTGTAGGTGCAATATCGCCTTGGTAGGTGGCCACACAGAGTGTGTTTTGGTTTGGAATGACGCGACAATCAGCGCCTGTACCGCAATCTGCTTTATGGCACCAGTCAATCGATCGTCGCCAATCTTCGCCTTGATTGTACCAGAAGCATCGTGTGTCCAAACAGAGGTTACCGCCCAAGGTTGCGTTGGTTCGAATTAACGATGACGCAACCTTTGAGGCTGCTTGAACGATGACCGGATGCACACCGTTGGCTTCAGTCATGTCCGCCAACCGAATCATGCAACCGAGTTCATTTGCAGAAATGGTCGATGTTCCTTCGATTCGTGCAAGCGAGATGACATGCGGCTTGGTGTTGATGTGCCACTTGTAATTTGGCAGCAAATCGGTTCCACCAGCGACCCAGTCAAAGGATTCACCAGCAGCCATTAACTCGGCTGCAAGTTCACATGCGGCCTCAACTGTCGTTGGGTGGTGGAGGGTAAATGGAGGCATCAGCATCATTCATCACCGCCCATATGTCGTTGTTCTTTTTTCAGCCAAGCCTTTCCGGCCAGCCCAAGTTCGGCAAGCTGCTCAGGATCGGGTTCGGTGGCCGTGCGCCAGCCTTCCACTTGATCTTCGAGTGGGATGTTCGGGTCAAAGCCAAACAAGACGCCGTTGACGTACTGACTGGTATCTTCGCTGCGTTGTCGCGCTTGATCTCGCGTTTTGTGTTCTGCCGCTCGCTTGACCAAAACCGGTTGCAAGTCGCCGTGTGTGACTCGAGGTGATTCAAGATCCAGCGGATCGTCAACATCAGCAGCCTTCATGGCTTTCTCGATGCCTTTGAACACGACATCTGGCGTGAGCGGGAGGTCGCGCAGACGAATGCCGATGGCGTCGTAGACCGCATTGACCACAGCAGGCAGAATTGGAAGAAGTGGCCCCTCACCTGCTTCCTTGGCACCAAAAGGCCCCTCAGGATCGCAAGATTCGACGATAATTGGAACCACATGCGGCATTTCATGCACGGATGGGATTTTGTATTCCAAGAGGTTTGGATTTTGCAAATGTCCGGTGCGGCCATAGACCATTTTCTCAGAGAGAACTTGGCCCAACCCCATGTGGCATGAGCCGATGATTTGACCTTTGACTGCAAGCGGATTGAGGGCTTTTCCACAATCGTGAGCGGCCCAAACCTTGGTGCACTTGATGATGCCAGTTTCCACATCGACATCAACTTCTGCAACATAAGCGGAGAAGGAGTATGCGGGAGCCAAGCCTGCTGCTGCGCCTTTGTGAACGCCACCCATTGGGGGGGAACGGTAGGCACCGCTTGCGATGAGTGCACCCTTGTCTTCCTGTGCCTTGTGCAAGGCTTTCAGGTAAGAAACACCAATTGCAGGGTCGTGCTTGTAGTAGATCCGGCGATCATTGAGCACCAAATTGTTCGGGTGGTAGCCAAGGATTTCCCAGGCAGCAGCGAGTATTTGTTCGCGGATTTCAAGCGCTGCGCGGATGGCTGCGTTTGCGTTCATGAACGTAACCCTGCTCGAATAGGAACCCAAATCCACGGGCGAAGTATCGCTTTCATGGCTTCGAACATGAATCATTTCAAGCGGCAACGCAAGCACTTCGGAAACGACCTGGGCAACAGCGGTTGTCGAACCTTGCCCGATGTCTGCAGCGCCTGTGTGAACGGTGACGCCTCCATCCATGTCCACTTGGATGTGGACCGTTGCGTGAGGGAATCGGTTTGGATCCCAATGGATTGGCAATCCAGAACCTGAGATGAAGAAACCACATCCAATGCCAAGACCCTTTCCAAGCGGCATTTGACGGAACTTACTGTCCCAATCTGAGCCTTCTCGTACTTTTTCAAGGGCTTCGCGCATTCCATTTGAAGTGATTCGGAAGCCGCTGATGGTTCGGCTGTGAGGGGGCAAGAGGTTGGCCAGGCGAAGATCGATTGGATCGACCTTCATCTGTTCGGACATTTCATCCAAACCAACTTCAACCGCACATCGAGTGTTCACGGCACCGTGGCCTCGCATTGCACCGGATGCTGGTTTGTTGGTCCAAACGCGGGCGCCTGTGTAATGGAACGAGCCCAATTCGTAAGGCGCTGTAGCGAGCACGCCGTTGTAATAGGAAGTGACGTGTCCAAATGAAGCAAAACCTCCGCCGTCGATGAGAGCATCGATGTCAAACCCGGATATACGAGCGTCTTCATCCGCCGTCATCTTGACTTCGATGTGACTCGGGTGCCGCCCACGGTTGATCCAGTACACTTCTTCTCGGTCAAAGGTAATGCGAACAGGTCGGCCTGATTTACGAGCGAGGATGGCTGCGCACATCTCGTGTGGGAAAGGATCTGATTTTCCACCAAAACCGCCACCGACAAAGGTTCGAATGACGTTGATTTGGTGCATTGGCACATCCAAGACCGTAGCGAGGGCCCTGTGAGTGTAATGAGGGACCTGCTGGGGCGTGTAGAGTTGCAACCTGCCGTTTGGATCCCAATGGGCAACAACGGCGTGAGGCTCAGTGAACCCGTGATGAACACCAGCCATTTTCCACTTGCCATGGGAAGAAGCAAGCGGCTTTTCAACAAGCGAGCGGTCTCCGAATTCTTGGAACACTCGCTTTTGAACGTTGGTTCGAGCCAAATGGTACTTGCCTCGCCAGTGAATTGGTTCATCAGCGTCTTCCAAACCTTTCTTCGGATCGAACACTGGTTCCAACACTTCGTATTCGACTTCAAACAGGTTGAGTGCTTCCATCGCCGTGGCTTCGTCAACCGCAGCCACACATGCGACAAGATCTCCGACGTGCCTTACCTTTTCAACGGCCATAGCGTGTTCGTCTTTGGTCACAGGAAGCACACCGAATTGGTGGGGTGAATCTGCGCCAGTTGCGACGGCTAAAACGCCGGGAAGGGCTTCGACTTTGGAGGTGTCAATCGATTTTATCTTCGCGTAATGATGGGGCGAGCGGAGGATTTTGCCAATCACTTCGTTGGCCAAACGTACGTCATCGCCGTACCAAGCTTGGCCTGTTACTTTCGCGTTGGAATCGACGAGCGCGGTCGGCTTGCCAACAGAGGTGCCGGTCCGGGCACGATCGTGCACGTGAGCGCCTGCTGGTTGGGCTTCTTTGCCGCCCACCATCTCAGGGATAAAATCGAGATCCCTCGGCGCCATGGTTGGGTTGGAACCACCCGAGCCAGGAGGGGGGAATGCTTGCTTTCCAGCGACGCGCTTGCCGTCTTTTCGTGTTGTTTTCCCGGCTCCACCGGGTTGCTGACGGTATCCTCCTGACATCACAATCATCTCGCGTGGCCCGGCGGCATCTGAGGTTCTTCTGGCCCACTGGGATGTGGGTCAGGGTGAGGGTTGCTTGCGGGTGCGGCGGGTTCGACTTCGCCACGATGAATAGCGGCTGCGGCTTGAATGGATTCAACAATTTGTTGGTAACCAGTGCAACGGCAAAGGTTGCCTTCAATCGCCTGAGCCACTTCTTGGTCGCTAGGAGCGTTGTTTTCATTGAGCAGCGCTTGGGCGGTGATGAGGAAACCAGGGGTGCAGAATCCACATTGGGAGCCACCATGTTCGGCGAAGCAGGATTGGATCGGAGCAAGATGCGCGCCGTCAGCCAATCCTTCGACGGTCACGATGGAGGTGCCTTCCACTTGCCCTGCCAAACACAGGCAAGAGATGCGGGGGGTGCCGTCGATCATCACGGTGCAGCAGCCACAGGTTCCAAGGTCGCAGCCTCGTTTCACACCCAGTGTTCCAACTTTGTCGCGCAGAACGTCGAGAAGAATTGCGTTCGAAGGAGCCAGAACTTCAACCGGCCTTCCGTTGACTTCTGCGGACCAGATTTCCTTCTTTGCGACGGGTATCATTTCAACGTGTTCGGTGCCTACCATGTCTGTCGCCTACGGCGACGTGGGGAGCACCGCATATCAACCTAAGGTAGGATATTTTTCGCTCATGTTGTCATGCTCGCCCGAGGGCGCACCGACACAACATCATCTTGGCCCGCCGGAGGGTCAATCCAATCTTCATCGCCGGGCAAAACTAAACCCTCTCCAACGCCAACAAGCCGACCGGCTAAGTTGCGTTGAGTGATCACCAGTTGGTCCCAATCGACCTCTTCATCGCGCCATGATTGCCAGCGCTTGAGCGATCGGTAATTCACCACGACCTTGGAAAACAGGCGCATGTGTGCTTTGGCGGAGAGGGGCCACCACAAGAAAAACACGCAGAACACGAGGTAGTAAGGCAGGTTCGCCAGCGGTTCCAGAATCCAATGCATTTGGAGCAACTCGTTGATTGGACTGGCTGAATTCAACAGCAGCCAAGTTGCACCTGCAGATGCAACAATCCACCACAGCGGGAAAAACACAAGCGCTGTGAGCACCTTGATGGTGCTAATGATGGACCCGTCCGCTCCTTTCGCCTTCATCCGATTGACCAGCAACGCATTGGCTTTGTAGGGCACGATGTTGCCGAGCATAGCGCCCCATGAGATCAGGCCAAACATCCAAGCCCCAGCCCAAGCCCAAGACAAGAAAACCTTGAAGAAACCTGAGGCTGAGAGCCGCTCTGGTTTCGAATCCACATCAAAAGGCGTGATGCCACGGTGGTCCAAGGCTTTGAAGTGAGACTCGGCTTCTTCAACAATAGAAGCAGCTGTATCAGGCTGGTTTGCCGCCATGTAATCCCACCCTGCTCGAACCCTTCGGGCTCCAAGGACGGCATGGGCATAACTCGGCTTGGTGAGCTTGTCTTTGGATTGGCGCGCTCGTTCAGCATAAGCCAAACTCCGCCCTTTCCAAATGAGGGTGCGCTCTCGCCAAGTCGTTTTCGAGAGGCTTGCTCGCTTCAGTTCGACGCTGATGGCGTCTGTAACGCCTTTAACCCAGGCTCGGTCGTTTTGATCTTGAACGGTTTCATCCTCAATCAATTCTGGGATGGGAGGGAACTCCATAGCCCGTTCGATGATGACTGCAGCGCGTTCCCTAAACCGCTGAGAGTTCGAGTAATGTAGGCCGATTGGAACCAACTGAGGCTCGTTAAATCCTTCGCTTTTGGCTTGCCTACGCGCCGCCAAAAGGATTCGCCCCGCCCCTGATCGCACGCGTTTTACGTCCGAGTCAGTGTGCGTGGTGCCTTCCGGGAAAATCATCAAGCGTCCACCCTTGGCGACAACGGAAGAAACACCAGCCAGCATGTTTGAGTTGCGCTCACTTGCACCTGCTTTGTCACCGCTGTCTTGGGACCGTTCCACCGGCACGCCACCCGCAGCGCGAAGCAAGCGGCCAATCAGAGGCAACTTGAACAGCGTGTGTTTGGCAATAATGGAAATTCGACCCGGGAGTGAAGCGTTCATCAGCATGGGGTCAATCAACCCACTGGGATGCCAAGCGATGAAAATGATTCCACCCTCTGGAGGTAAGTTCTCGTCGTCAACGATGTTGATTTCTCGGAACCAAACTGATGTGAGTGAGCGGAAAAAACGGCGCGCTATCCGATAGGCTCGTGGAACGCGCTGGTGATGTTCACCAACAGGGTCTTTCAGCCACCGCATACCGCGATGAATCGGTTGTTGCTTTTATCATCATCTCCGGCGCGAAGGCCGTGGTGTGTGGAATCGAAGATGGCCCTATTCTTCTTTTGAGACCAATTCTGCTTCGAGGGATTGAGATGTTGCAGCTTGTGAATCTTCTTTCAGCGTGGTGAAATCAATGCCTGCCAAAGTGCCTTCTTCCTTGTCGCTGATCGCGCCGGTGACCATGAGGACCACGAAGAAGAGGGCAAAGAATCCAAGCAAGCCCAGCGCGAGCATGGTTGTTGAGATGCCCGAAGATGCTTCCTCTTGGGCTTCAAATGCACTTGCTGTGTCCATGAGCATGATGTTAGCAGAGATCAGAGGTGAGGATGCGTGCCCTCCGCTGTCATTTGCTTTGATGCCACGGAAAGAGATTGTATGGTTGCCTTCGACGTCAATTCCCGGCAAATGCTCGAGTTGGTGAATAATGTCGATGGCCGCCAAAGTACCAGAAGTGTCGCCAGGGGAGAAACTGTGGATGTTCGACCAATCGTCACGCAGGTGATTGCTTCGCCATTGAATGGTGTCCACATCGCCAAGAGCGGAATAGGAGAGGGCGTCACTTGGGAACATGTGGAAGCGGCTGTCCATTCCGGTTTCAGCAGTAATTGATACGTCGAGGGATGTATCGAATTCATAATCACGTTCTGCTGCTTCATAGACCGCCTCGAGTGCTCGAACTTCGCCGTGACCATAGACGTTGTTTTGACGGTTCTTGGGAAGGAGGTCTTCCGCACAAGGCTCGTTTGCAGCCATGTAAACGCACAACCGGTAGGTGGACGTTTCCTGCATGATGTTCTTGATGTCAAACGGTGACAAGTCAGGGTTGGCTTGATACATCAACGCTGCAACCCCAGCAGCCCCGGGGGTGGCCATTGAAGTCCCTGACATGGCCGTGTATTGATCGCCAGAGTTGAAGGCGACCGACATGACGTTGCTGCCCACATAAGCGATGTTCGGCTTCACTCGTAGTTCTTCAGTAGGACCTTGACTGGAATAGACAGCGATGGCTGAATTTTTGTCAAGGGCACCGACGGTGATGGCGTCCTCTGCAGATCCGGGTGTTCCGATTTGGGCCGAAACGCCGTTGTTACCTGCTGCGATAAAGATGGCAATACCCGCCGACATCATTTCATTGGCATAGCGGTTGACGCTGTCGTCTTCTGAAGAAGCCCATTCTGCAAGACCTGGGCCCCCAAGGCTCATCGATGCGCCGCGGATGTTGTACCTGTAGCGGTTCTCAACGGTCCATTCCATACCTGCCATCACTGTTGCAAAGGAACCCGAACCACCTGCATCAAGCACCTTCACGCCAACAAGGAAGGCTTGTGGCGCCATCCCAATGTGCTCGTAATTTGGCGCACCTGTTCCGGCGGTCGTCCCCGCACAATGCGAGCCGTGTCCTTGATCGTCGTAAGGGAACACTTCAGTGCCGTTGGTGAGCGTTGGGTTGTTGACGGGGTCGTAGAAGGCAATGACCTTTGGATCGTCTGTTGAATTGTCGTCATCGAGGTCATCAAGACTGGCGTGTGCACCATCAATACCAGTATCGATGATAGCAACGGCCGAACCGGCACCGTCGTACCCTGTATCTGCCCAAACCGTATCAACGCCATGAAGGACTGCGGCATCACCGTTGGCGGTGGTTAAAATGCCATCCAGTTCAAGCATCACGACGCCAGGAAGGGCCGTTGCATCGAGGATGCGGTCGACTGGCACTCGGCCAGCGAGGGCGTCAATCCCTTCCAATGTCCATTGGTGTTGGAAGTCGATTTCCCGTTCAAGCAGAGCAACCTCTGTTTCACCTGGCGTGTGATCGAAGTCGATGATAAGGGGAAGGGTGCCATCTTCGCTCAAAAAGATAGGATTGTCTTTGTGGAATTCAACCATGTCTCCGATTCCGTTTCCGTCTCGGTCCACGGTGGTTTCGACCCACCAACCTTGTTCTTCTGGTTCGCTCAGAGGGTCTGCTTCAACTGGCACAGCCATAGCCAAAGCAGGAAGGAGCAGCAAGCTCAAACAGAGCACAGATAGAGTGGATTGAACCTTGGACATAGCGACGCCTCGATGTGAGACCACAGCGGGGTACTTTTTCAACCCATTGAGGAAATGACTGAATCAACGTCCACCATCTTCGCCCTTTGTAAAAAGGGTAAGGCTGGGCCAATAAACGGGTCAACGCTTTTATCGAAAGAGGACTGGATTTCGTACTGTATGGCGGCACCTCGACGAAACACCAACCCCATCCCTCAACCAACTCCCGGTTCAACAGCCGACGCTGGTACATCTTTGCTCCAACATGCACAACAGACTTCGCAGCCCATGCGCGTCAGAGCGCCGGGCACGGACATCGATGACTCCGAGCGATCACTTATTCGATTCTCTCAAATTATTATGCTTGCAATCGCACTGGGCGCCATTTGGTTCAGTATTTACAACATCGCGTTCAGCGACGAAGGGACAAGCAACGCCGATTTCGCGGTTCTCTTTTTCGGAGGCATTCTATCGGCTGGTTTCGCCATTGGTTGGATTGAGGCTCAAAGTCGCTCAAACGGCCATCAACTCAGAGATGTCCAAGATTACATGCTCGGGATTGGGTTCTTTTTCGCCACGGTTGGTACGGTATGGGGCGCACGGTTTGTCCTCGGTTTGTTTGAAGGGGGCACTGTTTTTGGTTCGCAATCTACAGAAGATGGATGGTATCCGAACGGAAATGGAATCTATGTTCAAACAGCGGCGATCCTCCTGCTGATGGTTGTACAGTACAAACTTTTGCAACGGTACAAAGGCCAGACGAAGTTTGGCTGGGCAATCGCATCTTATGCACCAATGATCGTGTTGCTTGGCGCTGGAATGAACATTTGGCTCAAGTGGTCTGAAGACGTCGTTAGTTATGAAATCGGAATTTCTCTGATCGTTCTGAGCGTGGCTGCAATGGAAATGGCATTGCGTTCCAACAATTCGATCAACCTCACCGTCATCGTCATCGCTTCAAGCATAGCGCCAATCTTGTTTGAGAGCGCTCATGATGTCGAAGCTGCCAAACAGGGTGGAGCTCTCTCTCTGCTTGTGTTCATCATTGCCATACAAGGGTATTATGCTTCGAAAAAGGAATTGAGAACTGACATCATTCAACGGGCCTCCCTCGTGTTGATCGGCATCATTGTCCTCGCAATGCTTTTCGCCCGCTCCGATAACCTCTCTCTTATTCTTGGGCCCCTTACTCCAGACGCATTGGGTGGCTTAAGCCAGCACTTCACGCTCATTGTTGCCCTCTGGTTAGCTGTTCTTGGCTTCTACTTCCCAGCCATGCTTGACCAACGTCTCCCTTGGATCCCGATTGGCTTGGCCTTTGCTCTGATGATCATACCAACCGATGAAAGCACAGTACCGTGGTTGGTTACCGTCGCAATCCTCCCCTACATGTTGCTGGTCTCAACGGCTACACGGCTTTGGGTGGCAAATGGAACCATGGCGATGGCAGCCGTATCTTACATTGTTGTGGACTTGGTGGCGAGCGCTCAAGACATCGCTCAAATTGACACCTATGGGACAGTTGGGTTGCACCTTGTAATCCCGATCGCATTGATTGCTGTCTCTGAATTAGCCAATCGGCGTGGGAAAATCGACATTCAGATACACATGCTGGTCATCGGGTGCATTGCTCTATCCCGTGCGGTGCTGTTTGCCGAGGAATGGTACATGCCTTGGTTTTTCATCGTTTACTTGCTGTACCTTGCCCGCACGGGCTTGGATGGAATTGGAGAGGGTGCATCCCTTGAGCGTCGTTGGAAGGCAACGCTTGGCGTGTTGCTTGCGAATTCGGTTATGATTGCCTTGGTTGCCTTGGGCCGTTTGGAAGTCCCTGAACAATTGATCTTTGGAGGGTACAGTTTCCACGTGTTCGCCGCAGGTGCAATCTCATACTTCCTATTGCTTTCTGGCCGCAACAAGGAATTCGACCTCGGCATGACTTTGGCTTGGTCCGGCAGCACCGCCAGCGGCGCTCCGAAGTACGACCCAGAGACGGAGACTTGGAAGGAAACTAAACTTGATGATGATGCAATGATCGAATGGAGCACCACACACAGTTGGAGCCCACTTGCTCGCAGTTCGTTGATCATCCCTTTCATCATGATGACGGCGGGTATTTTCATAGCAAATGGGATTGAATCAGAAGAACAGATTAGAGGTTTTGTTTCAAAACCGGTAGGCATTCTTCTTTTAGCCTTGCCAATTTCTTGCTTGGTTTGGGAAATTCTTGATTTGAAAACCATCACCTCGAGATCAAGAGCGACCGCAGTGTGGATTCTTTTCGGCATGGGACTTGGACCTTCAGTTTTTATCAACCTCCTTCGCGAAGAAATGCTTGGTATGAGCCAGTACGCTGGCAAGTTCATTTTACCGGCTGCAATTCTGCTTGATCTCACCCTCTTAGCTGCGCCGCTTGTCGTTGCTTGGGCAATCGAACGCCGTGGGCTCGACAAAGCCGGCATCTCCGCTCCTGCGGATCTCGCCGCTATGATTGGGTTGATTGGTATCGCTTGCCTTGACACTACAGGTGGCTTACTGATGATCCCAATGCTGGCTCTCGTCACGTACCAATCGGTGCGATACGGCCACAGTTTGGCGTTGATTCTGGCACCCTTAGCATTGGTTCTCACCAACAACATCTGGTTGGATCTCCAAGGCTTTGGCTGGAAGTTGTCAGAGACCTTCCCCTCGTGGGGCCTTGATGAGCGGTCGATGTTCTACAGCCTTGGCCTTTCTCGGCTCAGCGGGGTCTTGGTCGTCTTGCAAATGTCTTACATTTTGATGGCTCAATTCTCAAAGAAGGAAAATAAGCACCAAAAGGCATTGCCTTGGCTGGGTGCCTGGGTCTGGATGGCCATTGGACTGATGGCTTGCTTCCCTGGCATGGACTGGTTCTTATGGATGCCATTGTTCTTCACCGGAGCCCTCATGCTCAACGCTTGGTTCAACGGCCAAGTCCAATACTTACCTGTGCTTGGATTTGCTCAGTTTATTTCCCTGATCATCGCTATTGGAGGCCAATCTTGGGGCAACAGTGAGTTGGAGATTGTTTCTTGGGCGGCGTTGCTTACGGGCGCTACCGCTCTTGGGTTTTCTGTTTTGCACGAGAGTGACATTTTGTACAAGAATTTCAAGGAAGTCCAAAATCTGGAAAACAGCACCTCCGTATTCATCCACCCCGAAACAATCGAGCAACGCCAAGAGTTGAATGAACAATTCCAGTTGGTGGGCTACCTCGGCCTGACGTTGAGCTTCACTGTTCTTTTGGGTATTGGTACGATGGTGGGCGCTTTGATGCTCACGAAACAGGTGGCAACCAAGGGCCAATACAACATCATTTTGTTGGCACCGCTTGCCCACAGCCTCGCCTTCTATAATTTCTTGATGCAGGCAGACGTTCTCCATTCCGATCTCAATCTTTCGCTTGTTGGAGGCCTGTTAATCGCTGAAGGCTTTGCTTTGACCTACGGCTCGATTAAGAACGATGCAATCTACGATTACGCTGGATTTGACTGGCTAAATGATAATGCCTTCTTCGAATTCACAGACCGAATGGGCATGATCGGGGTTGGAACCATCATTGCAGGGATTTTCTTCCTCATCAACAACCCAGATTGGGACACCCTCACTTATGGGTTGACAACCGTGGTGTTGATTGGCGTCGGGATCCAAGGTTACAGCGACGACTATGATGCACGATGGCGCCGTGTGTTTGGTGGTTACGGCTCGATCTTTACAGCGTTCATCACTGCGTTCACCCTTGATGGGTTAATGCAAAACGTGAGCATTATGGGCGCCGCGATCGTTGCAATGGGTTGGTTGTTCATGAACAGCAGTCGCTTAGGCGACACAAATGAACTCTACATCCCAGATCCGAATGCGGTTCAACCGGTGATGGCGAGCGAACAACCTGCGCAACTTGCCCCTCAAGAAAAATCACAGCCAGAACCTGCAGCCGCCCCTGCATCAAAGGAGGCTGTTGAACTGGTTGAAGAAATTGAACTGGTTGTTCCAAAATCAACGGGCCAAACCGCACCAAAGAAGGAGAACCTTCCTTTGCAGATTCCTCAGCCAGTGCTCGCTGTTAAAGAGCGAGTGAAGACCCGCCATGGATTTGAGATTGAATTGCCTGATGACATGTTTAACACCATCTTGTCGTCCATTGACTTGACGCCGCATGAAGGGTACAAGCCAGTCGTTTCGTTTGGCCCCAGAGGAGAAATTGTTCTGGAATTTGAGGCGATTTAATCAGTCTTTGAATCGGGTGCCTTCGGTACCCGTCACGTGGGCCTGTGCTGGCAACGACGGGAAGGCTGCCCAATAGGACTCTCTTAATTGTTGATTGACATCCATGCATGCAACTACGTCCCCGGGGCGGTCTGGCAGTGGTTCACTGCCGTTGAGGTGCTTAATGATCGGTTGAATGTTGGATAGATTCACCAGCCCCCAGCCGGTTTGTGTGCAGGGTGCGACGGGTGAAATTGGCATGGTTCCCGAAGTCGGATCCCAGCCGAGGTCCGGGTACCATGCTGAACGGTTGAGCGCTTCACGAACCTCTGCGTTCGAGACAGTGAATGCATTTCCGTCTCCATCGGTCCCGTTGACGAGTTGCTTCGAACGTGCGTCGGGTGCAGCACCTGATGAAGCATCATTGAACTCGTCCCGAAGCGCCTCCAGAACAAAGGAAAGAATGCCTGCTGTGCGAGGGGTTGCGAAGGATGTGCCTGAAGTTTCATGGTAGCCATCGGTGTCTTCATGGTTCGGCAACAACTGTGTCCAATCTGCGGAGATGTCAGGGTATGAACCCGACATGATCTCCTTTTGGTCGTCGCCCTCTTCAGCGTAACCAGCGATGCCAATCGACCATGGTGGACCTGCAGTGGCGTCTTGGATGGCAGGGGATGGGCTGTTGTCTGCAGCACCGGTGTGTATTTTCCCGAACTCAACAACAGCTGATTCCGTCGCCCGTTCGATGCCTGGAACAGGCACTGACCCGGGCGCCCCGAATGAAGTGGTGATGATGTCAACAAGAGGTTGATCCGCCGCAGATTGTACAGCCTCTGAGGAAAAACCTTCAACGAAGAAAATGATGGCGTTTGGATTTGCGTTCAAAACCGCTCCAGTCACAGCGGAGCCGTGACCGTCGTTAGGGTCGTCCAGGATCAGAATATCGCTGTCGCCATCTGGAGAACTGCCGATGATTTTGGTACCCGGGAAGTAAACGATGTCGCTTGCAGTAAGGGTGTCCCAACATTCGCTTTTGTCCGCTTCATAGCGTTCTTGCCATGTGCCTTCAAAGGTCAAGGTACACACCTTGTTGACGCCAAGACCATCCTGAATCCATTGAGGATAGGTCTCATTGGTGCGGTAATGATCGTGATACACATTGATCCCAGTGTCAATTGGTGCGACAACAGAAAACGCTCGCCAATCATCGCCTTGTGGCGTCGTTTGTGCAGTTGTCTGCGAAGCGGGGGATTCGTTCAACATTGCCAAAACTGTAGCAAAAGAAACGACTAGAATCGTCGCTAAACTGAGGGCCATCAACTGCTTAGCCCCCATCGACTTTGCGCTTAATTCGCTGACCAAAAGCACAGCCTCCTCAGTTCCTGCCATGAACATCCCTCCACATCAGTGCCTCAAGAACCCTGCGCCCCATTGAAGAACCGCCACCTTGTGGCCGTTCTATGAGCAAAGCCGGAGAACGCTTGGTTTGGATTGATCTTGAAATGACTGGCCTGGACGTCACCCGCGAATCGATCATCGAAATTGCCACGGTCATCACAGACGGCGAACTCAATATTCTTGCTCAAGGCCCAAACTTGGCCATCAAGGTGGACGATTCACTGTTGGCCGAGATGGATGAATGGAACACCAGCCATCACACCTCAAGCGGCCTCGTGGACCGTGTGAAGCACAACAGTGTCAGCCTCGAAGAAGCAGAACAGCAGACCCTTGAGTTTGTTCAAGAATGGGTGCCCGCTGGCGTTGCGCCACTGTGCGGAAACAGCGTTTGGAACGACAAAAAATTCATGGAAAAGGAAATGCCAAACCTCGTCGAACACCTGCACTATCGAATGATTGATGTTTCCACGGTCAAAGAATTGGCCCGCAGATGGTATCCAGAAGTGAAGCGATATGAGAAAAAAGGCGCTCACCTGGCCCTTGATGACATCCTCGAATCGATTGAGGAACTGCGCCACTTCCGTTCTCGAGTGTTCAAGGATTGAAGTTCAAACCCGCCATGTGGCGTCGCTTGGATTCACGCCTTTGTGAAGTGACATAATTTGAGCCACAACCGCAACTGCAATTTCTTCGGGCGATTCAGCTCCAATGTTGACGCCAATGGGGCATATCACTTGATCAAGAACCTCTTGTTTGACACCCTGATTCAAAGCAGCCTGTTCAAAGGCCTGCCATTTTGATCGGCTCCCAATCACACCAACTCGAGGCGACAATCGGCCATCAAGAGGGGCGTTCTGATCCTGTAACGCAGCCAGAAGGCCCAACAAGCGAGTTTGATCTTCGGCCCAATCATGACCAAGCAGCAAAACATCCGAGTACCGACTGAGCGTCATTGCGTCGTGATGTTCGACAAAAGAAGATGCTTCCATGTGAAAGTGATCTTTGGCCTGAGGGAACAGGTTTGCGTTGCAAAATTCTTCACGGGTATCGTGAATGGAATGCGACCATCCAAGCGCCTCAAGGGCCGGAGCAATTGCTTGGGCGCAGTGGCCTCCTCCAATCAGCAACACGTGTGGCATTGGAACAAGAACCTCCATACTGAGGGTAACGCGCCCCCCACATAGGGAATCTAACGCCGTTACTTCATAGCCCTTCGCACCTTTATTCAAACCGAATGTGTGCACTTCACCAGCAGGCAAGTTATGCTTGCTAAGCAGCAAGGCGCTTCGCTTCAGCACTGTCATTTCAAGACCAGCCCCCCCAACCGTACCGACCCATTCCTCATCCAAAGAGCGCATGGCAAGTCGAGCGCCTGCCTTGCCTGGAACGCTTCCAGAAGTATCGATGACGCTTGCCAAGACGACCTTGTGGCCCGCCTCGAGTTGAGCCAATGCCCAAGCGAGAACGGATGCTGTCATATTCATCGCTTGAAGCGCTTACACATACCCTTTGCCCTTGTGCTCGGTGCTTATTCAAGCAACACAGATTCAAGGCCCAGCAAAGCGTCTAAATCTTCTGGAGCGTCGATGTTAAGCCCAATGTGCGGGCAGGAACCTTGCACAAGTTGCGGCGCAATGAGGTCTCGAAGAGGTGTCTGGGGTGGCGCAGCGAGCACAGCCTCAATGTCGGGGTCATGAAGGAGCAAGGGATGGCCGGATCGGCCCTCATACGCCAGCGTTGAGGTGGCGGCTTGCCCCATGAGCAAGCGAGCATCGTTCGAAGTCCAACCCGGGCGGTCAACTGGGGCGATGACGACGCGCCTTGGCATGCGTCCCTTGTCCCCCATAAGCGACATGATGCCGCATTGAACACTCCCTGTACGCCCTTGTTCCGGCTTCTTGTTCACAACCACCGTCGCATCCACGGCCTTTGTCATGATTTCAAACAGCAGAGACTGGCGAGTGACGACGACGATTGGGGTGCAGCCTGCTTGTTGCAAACGTTGCACTGCAAGACCGACGAGGGTTGTCGGGCCAATGGGGACCAGTGCTTTTGGTTGACCCAACCGGCTGCTTGCCCCAGCGGCGAGAACAAGCGCTGGGCATCCCCGGACCATGGTGAGGGCTTAGATTGGGGTGTCAAGGCCTTTTCGATTTTCCTTGAAATACACTGACCGTTCTTTGCCTGTATGAACGCAAGCGTATCCCCATTTACAGAACCAGAGCAGCGTTCGCTGGAACTTCTTGCCAGCATCATCGAAGCAAACCCTTGGGCGGAGAGTTTGAGTCAAGAAGAGCATGAAATCAAAATTAGGGTGCAAGGTCAATCGAAGCGTTGGTACCTTATTTCGGCTGCACGGCTCAAAGGTGCTATGACGAGGCTTTCCATCGACAGTTCGAACCCTTGGAGCGTGAACGTACAAGGGGGGGCCCGAAAGAGGGATGTCATCCATAAAAATCAGTACTGCGCAAACCTCTGCCTCAACATTCGTCATGCATCTCCGCTGCCTGTTGGGGATCAACTCGCAGCGCTTGGACTCTCGCTTCACAATGATCTTACAACAGCAATGACCATTCCTCTGCTTGCTCAATTCCTCATTTGTCCGCGTGAAGAACTGGCCAAGATCATGGTGTTTCAAGATGAAATGGTTGTGTTTCACTCGATGGCTTTCGGCAATGAAGGGCCTTTTGGTGCATTTGAAGACCATGAGGAGTTTGAAGAAGAACCAGACAATGTGCACGGGGGATGGGATGAGAGTTTCTTGGAGATTGAACCCTCGGAATCCGTCCCCTCACCTCAAGAAACTCGAGACAGGACCGCTGTTGAAGCAAACCCTCCGTTTCAGGACCCGCCACAACTCAGCGAAGAGGAACTGGCTGAACAACGGATGTGGGAAGCCTATGAACAGCACATGGAAGAATTGGCTCAAAGCAGCCGTTGGGACGATAGATCGCCTTAATTCGGCTCACAGGTCTTTAGTGATTTCACGGCCAATAATCATGCGTTGAACTTGCGATGAGCCCTCGTAGATTTGCATCACCTTTGCAGCCCGCATCAACCGAGCCACCGGGTATTCTTCTGAATATCCATAGCCACCGTACACCTGGACTGCATCAGTAGAAACTTCCATTGCGGTGTCAGCTGCAAATCGCTTTGCATGGGCAGCGGATTCAGTGTTGCGAATGCCAGCATCAGATTCAGCGGCCGATTTCCAAGTTAACATGCGAGACGCCTCAATCTTTGTTTTCATGTCAGCCAGCATGAATTGAATCGCTTGGTGTTGATGTAAATGCTTTCCAAACGTCTTGCGCTCTCCCGAATATTGCAATGCGTGTTCGTAAGAGGCGCGCGCCAAGCCCGTTGCGTGAGCGGCAATGTTTGGACGTGACACGTCAAAGGCCTTCATGGCGTTCATCCACCCTCCGGATTCAGAACCGCCAATGAGGTGTTCGGCTGGCACCCTTACGTCATCGAAGTTAATCGAGCGAGTGTCTGAGCATCGCTGGCCCATGTTGCTTTCTTTCTTGCCAAGGCTGAACCCTGCTGCATCCTTCTCGACGATGAAGCCAGACATGCCACGGTAACCTGCGTCCATGTCTGTTTTGGCAAGAACGAAGAAGAAATCTGCATGACCAGCGCCAGTGATCCACATTTTTGAACCGTTGATGATGTAATCATCACCGTCACGAACTGCGCTTGTTTTGCACGCTGCGACATCGGAACCAGCTCCAGGTTCAGTTACAGCGTACGAGGCAAGCGCTCCTTCTTCTGCAACCTTGCGTAGCCATACTTCCTTCTGAGCGTCTGTTGCCCCGGTGATAATAGGAGCGCATGCGAGGGCTGTGGCGTAAGCTGCTGTTGCGAATCCAGGGTCGCCCCATGCCAGTTCTTCATTGACGAGGACTTCCTCCATTGATCCAAGACCAGGGCCTCCGTATGCTTCCGGGATGTGGAGGTTGAGCAAACCCATTTCGTGGGCTGCGAGGATTGTTTCTTTTGGGTAAGTGGAGGTCGCGTCCCAGTGTTCTGCTTTAGGACGAATCTCTTCCAAAGCAAACTCACGGGCGAGTTCCTTCAACATCTCCTGCATTTCATCGAGTTGGAAGTTGACCATGCCAATGGGAGAAGGCCGCCCCTTATGTCTTCATTGTTTAGGAGAAGACAAGAACACCACGACGGTGCGCTTCGAGGGTGATGAGGAAGATTCCATAGATTGCAATCATAACCCATCCTTCCCACTTCTTGAATTCGTAGGAAGTGCGCATCATCAACAAAGCAGCAAAGCAACCAAAAATGGTGAATGGCATGATGATGTAAAGAATGAGATCGTGCCCCGCATCCGTGATCGCGAGGGGGTAAACCAATCCAGCAATACCGACGGAAAGCAACGGGTCGGTAATGTTTGAACCAATGAGGGTCCCAATCGCCACGCCTTGGCTGCGTTTTGCAGCCATCAAAGCAATGGTAAGTTCTGGAAGAGAGGTCCCAATGCCAAGAATCGTCGTGCTGACAATCGCATCTGGCACTTTGAGTTCATGTGCAATTTGAGCCACATTTTGAATCAATTCATTGGCAGCATAAACGGCGAACGTCAAGCCCACAAGCACCATGAGGAGGTAGGCAGCTGTACTCCAGGAAGTGCCTTGAACTTCAACTTGGATTCCATCTTCCATCTCTTCTTTTTGAATTTCCTTCCTGTTGGTCAACAACCATGTGATGTAAAGCAAATAAAGGCTCACGAGGATGGCAGCTTCCCATTGCTGTAGCGTCGCTTCTGTGATCAAAAAGAGGCTGAGGATGAGAACGGAGAGCACCATGATTTGGCCATCTCTTTTCAACCATGACTCCCTAATTTTCAAGCCCTTATTGATGACAACAACACCCAAAATCAAAGTGATTTGAACCAAAATCGAACCCAGAATGTTTCCAATAGCCGTATCTGCAAACTCCGGCGCCTCGGCAATGTTTGAAGCCGATGAGGCTGAAATGAGGATTTCAGGCAAGGAAGTTCCAATCGAGACGATGGTGAGGCCAATCACCACTTCGGGCAGGCCAACCCTGCGAGCAAGCCCCTTTGCACCTTCGATGAAGAAATCGGCGGAGAAAATCAACAAGAAAAGGGCGAGAATAACCACGCTAAGCGCAACAATCAGGTTGTTAAGACTAATTCCGTTTGAGATTAATTTCACGGCTAAAAGGCCAAGAAAGAGGCCCCCAGTGGTGACAAGGGTCTGGAAATGAACCAGTTGGGGAATCCCCATTACCTCCTGGTCGGACCCCATGTTCAACGGTCGATGCCCTCCTTCTTCACCATTCTCCTTCAAGTCAAGCGACATGGGTGATTGAAAAGGGATTTAGAGCATGGCTGGCTCCAGCAAACCATGTGGCAACGTGCCCTTGCCGAATTTGGTGGCACGTGGTTCATGGTGTTCATTGGATGCGGGAGCATTGCACTTGGAGCGCCAGGTTGGTTGGTTTCATTGGCTTTCGGAGCAGCAGTTACTGCTGCAATCCTGGTGCTCCAGCCGATCAGTGGCGCTCACATCAACCCTGCAGTGAGCATTGCCTTCATGCGAACTGGCCACTTGGAACGTTCGGCATTGATGCCTTACATCACCGCACAATTGGGCGGAGCCCTGCTTGCAGCATGGATGCTGAATGGAGTCGGTCCAACTCAACTCGCAGACGGTGTAAGCGTTGTTGAGGCCACTGCCATTGAAGTGTTCATCACCTTCATGCTGATGGCTTCGATCTATTGGATTGTGATCAAGTCCAAAACTCATGTTTCAATTGCCTTTTTTGTTGGAGCTACGGTTGCTGTGCTGGCTTACTTTTTCGGACCCCTTACCGGTGCCTCGATGAACCCTGCAAGAACATTTGGACCGAACATGATGGATGGGTTGTATTCAAGTATTCCGTTCTATAGTTTTACGACAACCGTTGGAGCCTTAATCGCAGCGGAGGTTTACCTGCGCTTTTACAAGAACCTACAGGCTCAAGACTGAGCGGTAAAACGGACAACATCCACGACATGTTCAGTCGATGGAACTGTGAAGTCTTCAAGCGGTGGGGAGAATGGAACCGGTGTGTCGATCGCACCGATGACAACGGGTGCTGCCTCAAGTGCGTAGAAACTTGATTCCAAAATACGACTTTGCACCGTGTGGCCAAGACCTCCATTCCATTGCCCTTCTTGTAGAACAACCAGCCGACCAGTACGGGTGACGGAGTCGATACAAGTTTGTGCATCAAAAGGAAGCAAGGTTCGCAAGTCGACGATTTCGACTTCGATGCCTTCCTTGGCTAGAGCATCAGCTGCTTGTTTGGCGACGTGAATCATCGCGCCCCAAGTCACGAGGGTGATGTCACGGCCACCACGGATGACCGCAGCCTTGCCGATTTTGAGGTGTCGTTGTTCTTCAATCGCTTTCTTCACCGGCTCTGTGTCGACCTTTTGGTTGATGTTTTGACCCCAACCTGTCAAGCCACCTCCAAGGCCGTAAAGGCCAATGTGTTCAAGCATAATCACTGGATCATCGAGTTCAGCGCCTTCCATGAGAAGGTCATAGGCGTCTTGTGGAGAACCGGGTGCGATAACAACCATTCCAGGGTCGTTTGCGAACCACGATTCAATCATATTGGCATGGAAGGGTCCAGATCGCGTCTTGGCTCCCAAAGGCACCCGGATTGTCATGGGGCAATCAGCACCCCAGCGCCATCGAAGCATAGCGGCGTTATTGATCAAGGCGTTGTAGCCGAGTGCAGCAAAGCCACCAAATTGTATTTCCACCATCGGACGCATGCCAGAGAGAGCGGCGCCCGTGCCCGTATGGACGATGACTGCCTCGCAAAGGGGCATGTCTACAAGTTTGTCAGCGTGGCCAGCATTTTTGAGCGCCATGTTCATCCCAAACGCCCCGGCTACTTCCATGTCTTCGCCAATGAAAACGCATTTCTCACCATGTCGAGTTGCGATGTCCGCCATCGCTTGTTGAATGGCTCTGGCGTAAGTCCAACCTCCTGTTTCGACATAGTTGAGGGTTGTTTCTCCGACTTCGAGAGGAGCGGTTGATTCGGATTCCAACGATGGTTGTTGGAGGCGTGCAAAGCGCTCTTGATGAGTCTCAGCATCGTTGAGTGTGGTGACGCCCTTCGTCACGGTCGCCGGGTCCGGCCAAGCCATTTCAGTGACATCGCTCAGGGCTTTGTCCACCATTGATTGCTCTTCTTCTTCCATGTTACTGAGTGCGATTTCGTCCACACCTAAATCCAAAAGCAGTTGCCGGTGGGTTGGCAGTGGGTCTTTTGCTTCCCAATACTCCAACAAATCTCGATCCACATAACCGGGCGGGGTGCCCGAAGCGTTTCCTAAGTACAGATCATCATGATGATGAGCATGCCCGCATCCGCGCATGGTTTCCACGTGGATTAAGGTCGGGCCGCCGCCCTCCATTGCGAATTCTCGGGCGACCGCCGCACTAGCGTGCCATGCAGCAGGGTCAGATCCGTCAATGGTCCAAGCTGGGAAGCCCATAGCAACCGCTTTATCAGCCCAAACTTCAACACCAGATTGCTTTGCTGGAGGCGTATCAAGAGCGATTTGATTGTTTTGTAAGATGTAACAAATGGGCAATCCACGAGCTCCTGCGAGGTTCATGGCTTCCCAAAATTCGCCAGAAGATGATGCCCCTTCACCGATGCATGCAACGTGAAAGCGATCGAGGTTTTGTCGCCAAGCAGCAAACGCCAACCCTGTCATCGTTACGCTTGCAATCGGCAGAGGCGCTGTTGGAGGCAGCACGCCGACGTGCCACGCCCCGACGTGTAGATCGCGCCCGCCAGCATCCTTCCAACCGCCGTTTTGGTTGGACCCTGCTTTGCCTAGATTGGCAGCCATAACGTCAAGCGGTGTGTCCCCCATAGCGAGGCCAAGGCCAATATCCCGAATCATTGGAGCGACTAAATCCCCATCATAGCCTTGCCCGGGTCGAGCGTCTCGAGGTGAATCTTGTTGCCGATTGAGAGCGGTTGCCACAGCGACAACGCCTTCCTGCCAGGTGGAACGGAAGCCTTTACCTCCAAATCGACCGCCATCAGGGGTCGACATACCGTCGGTGTAAATGGTCTTGAGATGAGCATCGAGTTTTCGCGTACGGGTCATCAAGCGTTGCCACTCAAGACGGTCGCCAATGTGGACCGCCATGTAATGAGCAAGCCGTCGGAAGGTGAGGCGCAGATCGATGAGGAAGTGTTGTGAACGGCGATCAAGGAATTCAGTCATCGTTCGACGGGGAATGACTTCAACCGCTTCGTCTTCACCCATCTTCGCCTGAATTTGGGCTTGCAGGCCCCTGTGTACTGCTTCAATGAAACGATTGGTGAAGGTGTGCCATGCTTCTCCCTCAAACTGGCTTGGTTCGTTTTCAATCAAGACATCCCAAACATTGGCTACCAAAAACAGGTGGCCGTCATGGCGTTGGGCCACGAAACGAAGGAGTTCCCTGCGAGCAGCGTCAGCAAGCAAAGGCTGATTGAATTTGAGCGGTGAACTTGCCCTCCATTCTGAACCGTGAATTACGGGCAAGTCGCTTTGGCTCATGGTTCGGCCAATCGTCACCCAAATACAAACCCCACGGGCGATAAAGTTGCTGCAAATCAGCGACTTTATTCGCTCTCATCACTCATTGCACCGCCCAAAGCCCGCATCGAAGCCCGAGTGACGAATACCGTTGCCAGAATGGAGGCAATGATGCCTAAGCCGAGCATGATGCTTCCGGAAGAGGAGGTTTGCACCTCTTGCAAGGCGTTCCTATTGAGAGCAAAACTACCCAACGCATGGCCGTAATAAGCGTAGGCCAACGAATAGATGATGCTCGATGCGTTTGAGAGCATGAACACTCGAAACGAGACTGGGCCTGCCGACATCATGTAATTGAGCCACTCATCTGGAATCAATGGAGAAAGGCGTACAAGGACGGAGATTCGCATGGCATCTTCTGCCAATGCCCGTTCAATGCGTTTCATTTTTTCATCGTCTGCAATCGAGGCCTGAATTGTATCCCTAAACAACCAGCGGCCCAAGAGAAAGGCGATCATACCACCAATCATTGAGGCTGCGTAGTTGACCAGTGTGGCGACCCAGAAAGGGAAAATGGCCCCTGCGGCGACCTTGAGCAACGGTGAAGGGATCAACAATACAATGCCAAGGGAAACAGCAAGAGCGTAGAGAATCGGCCCGAGAGGGCCAACGTCTTCAAACCAAGAAATAATCACTTGTGCGTCTTGAAAAAGGACATACCCTGCACCAGCGCATCCAACCAACATCACGGCTCCGAAAAGAGCACGCCAACGGTACAACTGCGGTTGGTTTTCCTTCATTTGTTGAAGGTTGACCTTCCCGTCGATCAATTGCATTTCAGCCGGCTTGGGAAGGGAAGCAAGGCGCTTCATTCCTCTTCCTCCGCTGCTGGTAAGGCTTCAAGAACATCCTTGAGCATTTGTGCAGCGTCTTCGACCTGCGTCATCAGGGTGATGTCCGAAACGGCCCCTGGCTGCCCAAGGTTCCAAAGTAAATCCGATACAAATTCGGTGGTCAGTCTTGTCATTTGGAGCACTTCGGGGTCAATGGGCGTCATGTTGGCCTCGTGATAAATAGCCACAAGGTCGGGCGTTTCGCTCAAGATGTCATCCATTGCGTCTTCGACGTCTTGGGCCAAACCTTGGGCTTGAGCCTCAAGAATATCTTCCATTGAAGATTTGAATCCTTGGTTCATCGATTCTAAGCCAGGCTTACCTTTGCCGAGGGATTCACTGCGTTGGATGTCTCCAAAAGAGGGTGCTTGGGATGTTGGTTGCCCGAGCGCTTGCCCAGCCAAGCCTCCTTGAGCTGCTGACAAAGCCGTACCGTCGGCTTCTCCGACGAGTTTGTTCAGAGCTAAACGAAGCATTGCCGACATCGTTGATGGGTCCAATTCCTCGTTGACTTCCAATCCTTCTTCGCCCATTTGGCCGAGGATTTCATCGATGAAACCGCTGTCAATTTTTTCTGGACCAACAAGGCCTTTCAGCATAGGAAGAGCCCAGGTGCTGTCGCCCATCGTCATCGATACATCGAAACTTCCACCTTTGCCTCCACCAACGTTGACTTCTGCCGGCGGTGGAACAAATTGTTTTCGAGTGTGCCGATTGAGTTGTTCAATCAGCGCCGACATATCAATCGGTTTGCCCATCACTTCAGCGACACCTGCCTGCGCCGCACCCACGAGGTATTCTTGACTCGTGTTTCGGGATAGAATGACGATTCGGCACTTAAATGCAAATTCTGGGTCGCTCATTAACCGCTGTGAAGCATCAATAGCATCGCCGTTTTTCCATTCACTGTCAAACAAAACCACCTCTGGCATGATTGCCAAAGCAGTGCCTTCTGCTTGCCGTAGAGTCCCTGCACGGGTGATTTCGAAGCCCTCTCGCTCAAGGGTGTTGGCGAGGAGGCTTCGACGGCCTTCGTTTTCATCTGCGACGATTACCTTGGCCATGTTCTCCCCCCTTTTCCCTCAAGGGGTTGCTGAGGAGTCTTGAACCTCACCCTTCATTCTGCCCATGCCATGATGATTGGCAGTGCGCCGGTTGGCGGCCAATGTCGAGGTCATTGAAGAATTTCTTCAGGTTGTGCAGCGTTCCACGCCAAGATACCACCCTCGAGGTTGTAGAGGGTGTTACCATCCATGCCCGCTTGCATTAACAGCATGGCAGCCATCTGTGATCGCATGCCACTCTTGCAGTAAATCAAAATGTCACGGTCTTTGGGCAGAACATCGATTGAATCGGTGACTAATTCATGCGCCACGCGATGGTCGCATGAGGCAACACGGGCCTGTTGATGTTCCGTAGCCGAACGCACATCGAGTATGAATGGTGCCCAGCCTTGACTTCTTCGTTCAATAAAATTAGACATTGATATGCGTTGGAACATTGACCCTTCATCGGAGGCTTCACCCTCTTGAATTGAACGCTTGGGGTCCGCAACAGCACACCATTCAGGTGAATTGAACATAGCAGCAGCAGCCTCCAAGGTGGTGATGGTTTCACGGTCGTGATTGCGACTGAACCGGAGGGTGTTGAAGGCCATTTCTTCCGCATCGTACAGCAGAAGGCGCCCAGTCAGTACTTTGCCTAGATTGAGGATGATTTTCAGCGCTTCATTCGCTTGTAGAGAGCCGATCACACCCGGCAAAACGCCGAGAACTCCGCCTTCGCTGCATGATGGAACCGCACCCGGTGGTGGCGAGGTGGTGAAAAGGTCACGGTATGTGGGTCCACTTTGGTAATTGAAGACGCTGACTTGGCCTTCATATCGATATATAGAACCATACACCCAAGGTATATTTAGCAAAGTGCAACAGTCATCCACAAGGTAACGTGTCGGAAGATTATCGGTCCCATCGATAATTAGATCCCATCCTTCTTGGAAGATCCCCAATGCGTTTGAAGGGGTGAGTCTTGTGTCATAGGCTACAACTTCGATCTCATCGTTAAGCTCCCGAAGGCGATTTTGAGCAGAGGTTACCTTTTTTTCTCCAACGGCTCCTGTCGAATGGATGATTTGACGTTGGAGGTTTGAAAGGGCCACTGTATCATCATCCACAACCCCTAATCGGCCGACGCCGGCTGCTGCAAGGTAAAGCAAAACAGGACTACCAAGGCCGCCAGCACCGACGACAAGAACGCTCGCTGCAGCAATTTTTTCTTGGCCTTCCAAGCCGACCCCTGGTAAAACGAGGTGGCGGTCGTATCGTTCATTCGTGCTCATTTCGACACCATCAGAAGCCATTCGTCATCAGTAATGCGAGAAACAATCCTATGATGATCACGCCGAGGAGCAACAAAGTGACAATGATAAGAGAGATGATTTGTGCCGCTCGTGCTACTCCGTGTTCAGTATGCCCGGGATACATTTCCGTAACACTGAGGGATTTGTTGGCGAGGATCAACGACACCGGTGCGAGAAAAAAGGGGAAGAAGAACAGAAATCCGCCAACAAGAGCGATGAGAGAGACCACGAGGGCGGCTGTTGCTTGAGTTTGCTGTTGTACCGACTGGTCAAATCTGACAATCATAGGTTCCTGTGAGCCCTGGAGTATTTGTTGGGGGCTGCCGTACAAGGGTTGTCCCGCCTCATTTCCGGGTCCTTCAGGGGTTGGGTCCCACTTGAAGCCTTGAGGAGGGTTGTCATCGGAGGTCATGCTTCGTCCAAGACCCATGGCAAAATAAAGGATATGCAAGCCTCAAGCATGGTTGTCTTCCAACCACTTTTCGACGTCAATGGCTGATTGGCAACCCATACCTGCTGCAGTGATGGCTTGTTTGTAGCGAGTGTCCACAACATCGCCTGCGGCAAAGACGCCTTCGACTGAAGTCATGGTGTGATGCTTGTGAAGGATGTAGCCTTCTTCATCGGTCTCAACTTGACCGCCAAGGAATGCTGTGATGGGTTTGTGACCGATCGCAATGAAGGCCCCAGTGACGTTAATCGTCTCTGTGCTTCCATCGCGTGGGTCTTCCAGAATCGCTCCTGAGAGCCCCTTTTCATTCGATAGCCAAGACTGAACTTGACGGAAAGTTTTGATTTCGATTTTCTCATTAGCAGCAGCGCGCTCGTACATGATGGTGGAGGCTTTGAACACATCTCGTCGGTGAACGAGGGTGACCTTTGAAGCGAAGCGAGTTAGGAAAGTTGCTTCTTCGCAAGCTGAATCTCCGCCACCAACAACCATGACTTCTTCGTCCCTGAAGAAAGCCCCATCGCATGTGGCGCATGTGGAGATTCCTCGCCCCTTTTGCTCTTCCTCACCAGGTACATTGAGCCAAATGGATTCAGCACCAGTGCAGACAATGATGGCATGGGTAAGGAAGACTTCGCCTTCCACGACCACCTTATATGGTCGTTCGGACAAGTCGACGGATTCTACATTTTGATCTCGGACTTCCAATCCAAAACGCTCGGCTTGTTCGCGCAACTCGGTCATCATTTCTGGCCCACCAATGCCCTTAGGGTAGCCGGGGAAGTTCTCTACGTCGGAAGTAAGCATCAACTGACCTCCAGACATGTACCCTGCAAACATCAGGGGGTTGAGCATGGCGCGAGCAGCGTAGAGGCCTGCGGTGTATCCGGCTGGTCCGGAACCGATGATGATGACATTGTGAATTTCTGACATAAAGATGCACTCCAGTAAGTTACCAAGGGGTGGGAGTCGCCATTTGAACATTCACATGCATTCACATCAAAGTGAAGCCGTCAAGGTTGAAGAAAAACATGCGCTGTGCTTCGCCTCACCATGTGGATTTGCTCGTTCAGAGCATGCTTGCAAGAGCAGCCACAGCCGCCCTTGCATGGGGTTCCAGTCTTGGTTCAATGTGTTCAGGTTCAGCGCCCGGTCCAATAATGCCGAGGCCAACTGGCTTTTCATGAACAAGCTGAAGTTCAATAATCGATTTAATCACGGCTTGACCCATGGCCAATCCGTGTTGAGTTTGGCCCCGTTCAATGATGCCCAAGCACGCTGCTGCTGCAATGTCTTCTCGACCAAGCAATCTGTCGATGGCCAGTGGAACTTCCATGGCCCCTGGCACCCAGATCACCTCAACCACCTCGAGATCGTGTTGCTCGGCTTCTTGTTTAGCCCAAACAAGCATGCGTTCAATCTCCTTTTTGTGGAATGAACCACAGACGAATCCGATCGGTGCTGTCATATTTTCATGCTCCTTTTTGTTGAGATAAGTACCGTTCGACGGTCTCGACGATGGTTTGGGTGGTTGAATCAATTTCCAGGTTGACTGCGTCCCCTACTTCCCGCTGACCCAGCGTGGTGAGGCGGAGCGTTTCAGGAATGATGTGGAGGGAAAAACAGCCCTTTTCCACCGCACCAACGGTCAGTGAGATTCCGTCAACCCCAATGTAGCCTTTTTCGAGAATGAATTTCCGAAGTTCTTCAGGCACCAAGATTTCCAAGTTCATGCCTTCACCGCTGGCGTTGACTGCGTGCACTAACCCGGTCCCCATGATATGGCCAGAGAGAAGATGACCGCCGATTTCATCACCAAAAGCAAGAGAGCGCTCAATGTTGACCTTGTGGCCTGCATCAAGTTCGCCAGTGCTCGTTCGTTGAAGGGTTTCTTCAATGACATCGAAATGGACGCTATTGGATTGGATGGTGGTTGCTGTCAAGCAAACGCCGTTAATGGCTACGCTTGCCCCGATGGCAAGGTTCTCGACGTTTGGCAGTTCAATCACAAGCGTTCGGATGGTTTCTCCATCCTTGATTGAAAGAACTGTACCTGTCCCTTGGACAATACCTGTGAACATCAAGCCTCATCCCCTGTTGTACGAGCGAGTTCGAGGATCCGGGCAATAATCTTGCGAGTTCCATCGAGGTCTTCCGAAAGGCCTTCGACCCTTGTCACTTCGATATGTTCGTATCCAAGATCCTTGAGTTGCGTGCGTATTCTGTCTTCAGCGTGTTCTTGGTCATAGCCAAGAGCAATCACGTTTGGATTGATGGAAGGAAGAATGTCAAAGATTGGCACATCGGGAGGGTTTCCGATCACTGCGCTATCCACTGGTTTGAGCCCTCGAACCATGCGCAGCCTGAGGTCTTGGCCTGTAACGGGTTCATGCTTTCGCTTTCGTACCGTATCGTCATGAGCAACGACCACAGTCAAATGATCGCCAAGCGCTTTGGCTTGCTCCATGTAATGCAAATGACCTGCATGCAAGAGGTCAAACACACCAACCGCCATCACGCGCTTCATTGCCTCACCAAATCTGTTCAAAATGCCCTTGCACAAGGTTCTACCGGCGGTGTTCAAGCACCGAGTGCCTCAATCAGTTGAGCGCCTTCGAGGAAGGGGATACCACGCTCAGTGGCCCAAACACGGGCATCATTCACCGAAAGGGCATGGTCGCCATCAGGCTGAAGCATCTCTGCGCCGATGACAACTGGGGTCATGCCGGCAAGTCGGGCCAGCCCCACGGCCAATTCAGTGTGGCCTTGTCGACGGGACAATCCACCTTCAGTTTCTCGGCACACCGGGATGTGACCTGGTGTTCGGAATTCTACGCCAAGCGCCTTTTGAGCGGCTTGACCTTCGGTCCCGGATTCAATGAGTTCGGCTGTGAGTTCAGCAAAGCGCCGGGTGGTTAAGGCCCGGTCATGGTCGGTGATTCCGGTGTATGTTTCTCGGTGGTTGAGTGAGAGTGTGAAGGCTGAGCGGGCATCATAGCGTAAATCGTTGGTGACCAAGTGACTGAGCACTTCATGATCGTTGACCAAACTGGGGTGGGTGTGAAGATCTTGTAAAAACGGCAAAGAAAAACGCTCACCAACGTCGTGGCCAATCGCCAAGAAGAGCAAACCGCCGCAGTCGAGGCGAAGTTGCCGCATTGTAGCAGGCTCAGCGCATTGGCCGGGGAACAACAGATCGGTTTCTCCTTCTCGCTTTTCGGAATCGAAAAGGCAGACTGGTTTGCCGTGCTGAAAGGCTTTGATTGCGGCTTGAACTTGCTCGTCCATATCCACGGGTCACCGGCTGGAGTTCATGAAGGGTCGTATGGTAGCACCCTCAGCAGGGGCTAAGAAATCGTTTGATTTTGCGGACAGCCAACGGAAAGGGGTTATCATAGGATGTCCCTTGGCTTGGACCTGCGGGATGCAAATTATGCCAGTAAAACTCGGACCCGCAGGTGTACCTTTGTCGTGCAAAGGACGAACGATTGTCGAAGGAATGGACGATATCATCTCCCTTGGCCTCGAAACCATGGAAGTTCAAACCGTTCGCATGGTCGCACCACACCACTTCGAACAGTACTGGCAAGCTGGTGTCTTGGCTAACAAAACCGAGTTCGAAATGAACATTCACGGACCTTACTACTCTGAACTGCTTGGCAACCGCGTTGAACGAGGCCGATCGTTGGCAAAAATTGAGTCCACCCTTCAAGCGGCAAGAACCATCAATGCTCGCCACATTACACTCCACGCTGGCCACTATGGTGGCATGAGCCCAGGCTCAGCCGCCAACGAACAGGTTGCGAATGTATTCGCTGGTGTTGTTGATCGTGTAGCCGAAATTTGGCATGACGATGAGGATGAATTCCCCGTGTTCCCTTGGATTAAAGACGGAACCCCTTCGAAAATAGGCATTGAAACCTCAGGTCGCCAAGAACTGTGGGGCAGCCTCGAGGAAGTTCTTGAAGTCGTCAACCACGTCGAAGGTACGATTCCAGTTCTCAACATCGCTCACATCCACGCTCGTGGTCACGGCAAGATGAGAACCTCCGAAGATTATGGCGAATTGTTTGATCAAGTCCGTGAAACAATTGGAACCAAGGAATTCTACTGTCACTTCTCAGGCGTTGAGCACAGAACTGGAAACGCCATGCATTACACACAGATCAAGAAATCTGACTTGAACTTTGAACCGCTCGCTGAATTCATCGTCGAAGATGGTGGTTGGTTGGACATCACCTTGATTTCCGACTCCCCGCTCCTTGAACACGATGCAATGTACATGTTGCAAAGCATCGAGAAGTCCCGTCACCGACAACTTGAGCGAAAAGCACGTGAAAACCGACGCCGAGCTCTCGCTGCACAAACTGGCACAACGCCCGCTGCATTGGCGGCTAAAGAAGCGCAACAAGCAGCGCTTCGCCCCGATGCGCAACCTGGTGCCAAGAAAGCAGAACCTGAAGCGGTTGTCGAAGAAGCGCCTGCTGCAGTTGCAGAACCCGTTGTTGAACCAATCGAAGAAGCGACCGCCCCAGTGGCTGAAGCTGCTGAGCCTGCTCCAAAAGCAAAGCCTGCAAAAAAGGCCGCTAAGAAGAAGGCGACCAAGGCAAAAGCCGAGGAGAAGAACGACGATGTCTTTGACTTCGAAGAAGAAGACGAAGACTTGTTCTGAACCTCACGACGCTCATTGAAGGCTCGCAAAACCACCTTTGTGGCAACGCTAACCGTGGGAACCAACATAAATGAAGTGGACCGCGTTCGATGTGGTCGCCATGGCACACATCGCAATTCTTGGACTTGGAAACTGGGGCACTGCAATCGCTCGCATGTGGCTTGCTGACGGCCACAGCGTCAAAGGCTGGACCATTGAGCAGGAAGTCTATGAATCCATCACGATGGAAGGTGTGAACAAGAAATACCTCCCCAACCATCCTGTCAAAGGCATGGAAGCAACCATGCATGTAGAGGAGGTGTTGGACGGCGTGGAGATCGTGGTTCTTGCTGTTCCATCATCGGTCATTCTCGATGTCGTCGATCAAGTCATTCCTCATCTGCGTCCCGGCCATGTGCTGTTGGATCTGGCCAAAGGCCTTGCACCAGGCAACCAACTGATTTCTCAGGCCATTCATGAAAAACTCCAAGCCGCTGGAAAAAACAACCCTCTTGCAGTCGTCACCGGGCCAACAATTGCACCGGAAGCCGCTGCCGGCGTGATGACGACAGCTCTTGTAGCGAGCGAGGATGTCTCTGTCGCTCAACATCTTGCTTCAACCTTGACAACACAGACGTTTATTCTTCACCCTGCTGCAGATCCTGCGGGAGCTGAATTGTGGGGGGCGTTCAAGAATGTCGTCGCTCTTGCTTGCGGATTAGTTGACGGATTGAAGCAGGTTGGAACCCTTGGTGGTGACAACCTCAAAGCAGCCATTTTCATGGCTGGATTCAAAGAAGGCTGTATCTTACTCCCTCAACTCGGTGCACGGGCTGAGGTGGCGTTTGGTCCTGCAGGCCTTGGAGACTTGTACGTCACGGCCACTTCACCTCACGGCCGAAATCGGTCGATGGGGGAAAAACTCGGAACGGGCCTCTCAGTGGAAGAAGCCCTTGAAGAAATGCACATGGTGGCTGAAGGCGTTCGTGCAGCACAAATGTTCGGTGAACGTGCTGAGGCTTTGAAGATTCAAATTCCTTTCACGAAGGCACTGAACACCCTTTTGGATGGTTACATCGATGCGGAAGAATGTTGCCGACGGATGGTCGCGCTTCACTGACCAGCACCTCTTAGCCCCTTCAATCCTCATCGGTGTTGTTTTCATCTATGGCCCCGTGGCCGTAGCATGGCCGAAGAACTGACTGAATTGGAAGCACGTATCTTTGAATGGATTCGTCAATCCGATTTCGAAACAGTAGCATGGTCCACAGCGAAGGCTGCTCGTTCGTTCAAGGTCAAGCAAGATGAAGTCTACGAAGCGGTCGCTGCGTTGACCCGCAAGGTTCCAGATCGAATTCAAGTGTTCTACAAAGATGGCTCAGTCCACATTGCTGCTGAATGATTGCTCGGCGTTAGCAGAAGCATTTCTCTTGGCCTTCGCTCGAAGGATCATGTTCAACCAGGTCGGCTTTCGTACATCGCCTTCTTCGTTAACAAAGGAGCGAACCATCAAGGAGAGCAGGTCGATGAGAACGACAACAACGAAAATAAGGATCAGCAACGCAAAGACCTTGTCGTACTGAAGGAATTTAAGATAGGTGCTGATGTAATATCCAATACCACCTGCACCAACAATGCCAATGACAGTGCCATGTCGAACATTGTACTCAAACATAAACATCAGTTGACTTAACAGATGGTTGCTGTTTTCAGGAATGACAATGAAGGCAAAGATGCTTGGTCTACTCAACCCCATGGCCCGACCGGCTTCCAGTGGATCGTTCTGCATGCCTTCAAACACCTCATACTGAAGTTTACCCAAGTAGCCCACGGTGTAGAAGGTCATTGCGAGGACACCAGAAAGCGGACCAAAGCCGATAACGATGACAAACAGAATGGCCCAAATCAGGCTTGGGAGACTTCGTACGGCTGAAAGGAATACCCGAATAGGGATGGAGATGTAAAGCGGCGTAAGGTTGCGTGCTGCTAGGGATGAAAGGCAAATGGCCCCTACAAACCCGAGGATGGTTGAGACAAAAGCAATCTTCAGCGTCTCCATCATACCCAAGTAGCCAACCGAGCAGAAAAATTCGATTTTTTCGTCACATACAGGGTAAGAGCGGGCTTCGAGAACGCTCCAGTTCGGAGGCCACATGCTTTCGCTAAAGAAGATTGAAAGATTTGCAAGACCGCCTTCAAGCCGCCCTAAATATTTCATTTTCAAAAAAAAATACTGCGAGGCAACCTCATCCATCATTCAGCCAGCCATTCCAAAACGATGGCTTCAGCGAAACGGTCAGAAGAAAGCCCTGGGTGCAAAACTGGGCGCACAACAATCAGCATCTGAAGTTCGCCTCCAAGGTTGGCTTTTGCCACACAGAGCACCTCGCCAACCCGAGTGCCATCGGATGAGGTGCTGAGCAAACTCCGCAATTCAAAAACTCGAACCTCGACTCGTTCATCCACCCCAAGGGCGGTGGAAATGTAACGGTGGGATTCTTCCGTACTGACAGCCTTCAAGTCCATTTCATCGGGGTCCAGTGATGCTCCAGTGAGTTGTTGATCGAGCAATTCAATCGCTTGTCGCATCCTTCCGTTCTCCATGCCGAACAATTCTGACACATCGAGCGCTGATGAAGAGGCCCCAATCGTTCCGTATTGATAGGGGAGCCTCAAACTGATCGATTGAACGATTTCAACATCGAAACCCGCCGACTCGGGCAGCATGAGCCAAGTGTATTGCTCACTGGCTGGATAGAGCGGAGCGTTTGGATTTTCTTGCAACAGCGGTTCACCCCACGCAGCTGGAGCAATGGGTTGGCCAACGGGAACGAAACCCCCGAGTAAAATCATTGTGACCAGGCAGGTGCACAACGTAATCCTTGTACGACGATGAGTGCGCCAATCTTCGCGACCTGCTGGACTCAAAGCCGATACTACAAGCAAAACAGGAAGCACAACGAGCACGCCCCATGGCACCACCCAAAGAAGAAGAAAACCGCCAATCACCGCTTCAAGCCCATATGGACCCAAGAGGGGGCGAAGGTTGCGGGTGGCATCTTCCTTGTCAAGCCCCCTTCGCAACCACCAAACGGCAATGAGGGTACCAAAGAACACCAACAGAGAAGGAACAAGGTTCCACAGTTGGCTCATGAACGTTGGTGCGTTGTTGCCGGTCAAGAGGGTTGGGGTTCGTGGATGATTCGAACGGTATGTTGTCAAGTCATGACCTCATCGCCGTACCATGGAGGAAGGCGTGCTTGAACTCAAAAACGTCACCTTTCGTCATTTGATTCATGCTCCAACGCGCATCAAACCGTGGAGAAAACAGCCCGGGCCGGGGGTTTTGGGTGTTTCTTTGAGGCTGCAGCCAGGTGAAATTCTCGGCCTTGTCGGGCCAAACGGTGCTGGAAAAACCACCTTACTGCGTATGATAGCAGGGGTATTACCGATTGAAAAAGGAAAGATTCATTTGAACAAGAACGGTACTTTTGAGGCGCTTGATGGCTCTTCTCTGCGCACCGTCGTCGGGCACATGCCGGAGCAGGTTCGTTGGCAAGGACGGCAAACCGTTGAAGATGCTTTATTCGAACTTGCACAAATGCGAGGAAGTTCACTCAAGCGGGTGAATGATTTGCTCCGCTTGGTCGGTTTAGCAGAACGCACCAAAACACCTCTGTCCAGTTTAAGCCAAGGGATGAGGCAACGCCTCACATTAGCCGCAGCCTTGTTGGGCACGCCCAAGTACCTGCTTTTGGATGAACCCTTGAACGGCCTCGACCCCGTCGCTGCTGCGGCCTTCATCCGATTGTTGAAGCAATTAACCACGAAGGGGGTCTCGATTGTGATCTCATCCCATCAAGTCGAAGGCCTTCAAGCGATCACCGACCGAGTTGCATTGATGCATCGCGGTCAAGTGTTGGCATGCGGTACGCTGGAAGCCATTGCCCAGAACCTAGGATTAACAAGCACAATCGAAGCAAGAGGGATTGGAGATGCACCAGACTTCTCTTGGTGCAACCTCACTGAACAAACAGAGGAAAAGGGGCAATGGACTGCTGTTTTGCACGACACTCAACCAAACATGCTGGCTGAAGTTCTCAGCCGCGGGATTGACTTCACCGCCTGGATTCCGAAACCACCCGGCATTGTTGAGATGTTGTGTGCTGCAACTGGCATGGACGTCGAAGAAGTTGGATTGGATATCGCAACTGCGGCAATGCTCCCTCACCGACGCTTAGGAGGGGAGGAAGAATGAACGACGGAGTGCGTATATTGGCCCTTGCTCGACGCGTGTTTTTGGATCGTGTAAAGTCGACACGAATGATGATCATGCTCCCCATCTTGGTGCTCTTTTTGCCCGGAATGGCGTGGGGGTTTTCCGACCCTGATATTATTCTGCCCGGAGGCCACCAACCCGATGAACCGATGGAAGTTTTGTTTTACGCAAGCCTTGGCGTTGTGTTTGGCGCAACAATGTGTGCGGTCTTGCTGGCCTTTGATGGCGTGAGCAGGGACCGAGCAAGTGGAGTGTTCGAATTGAGGCTTGCGCAACCTATGCCACGCACACACCAAGCAATCGCTCTGGTTCTCGGCATGTGGCAGGCTATTTTCATTCCAGTGGCAATTTTAATTTTCATCTCGATTGCAATCATCCGTTGGCGTCTTGGCGAATGGGCAAGCGTTGGCGATGCATTGATGCATTTGTTGGCAACAAGTTTGATTCTGCTATGGTATGTCGTGTTCACCCTTCTCGCTTCTTCAAGGACCAAAGACCAAGGCACCGCCATCGCTTTTGGAGTGGGCATGTGGTTTTTATTCACCTTTTTGTGGGCCCTCGTGACAACCATGGTTGCTTACGCTTCAGGGGTCACCATTGGAGAGCAAAATGACATGCAATGGATCGCTCTTGAAGGAGCGCTTGACCTTCTCTCACCAAACGGAGTCTACCACCATCTCCTCGAAACGAGATTGATTGACATCGACCGAGGTGTAGCCGCATGGCAGACATGGAGCATGGCCCTCGTCTGGACCGCCCTCCCCACCTGGTGGTTTATTCGCAAAATGGACGAATTGCAACCTTGACTGTACCCCGGCTCGATTGTTCAAAGACCGGTGCTGTTTGGTTCAACAAGGGGAAGTCTCTTTGAGAGTAGACACGCCCGCATTAAGCATGGAGAAGCAACGTTTCGCCCAGACATCAATCGCATTCACGGTCATCATCCTGTTCTTGATGATGGCTGCGTCAAGTATGATCACAGGAAATTCAACCATGATCGAATCCTCTGAAGCACCGACGAGCGCCCGTCAGGGCAGCCTTGATGTCGATTGCAGTGGTTACAAATTCGAAGATTTATTCGATTACAACTACGCTGCCTTCGACATCAACATTGGCGAAGATTGGGCCACTGGACAAATGAGCGCTGTGGCTTTTGTCAACGGAAGCAATTCCGCAATTGTTCGAGAAAACCTCGATGAGCTGTTCGATGGCACCCCCGGCGGTAACAACTCTTGGATGAGCACGGATGAACGTGAGGCTGTGCGAGCCATTGGACCGGAATGCATTGCTGACATGGACACGCGAATCGGCATGAGGGAGGGCTTGCCCCACCGTGGTGGCGTCGATTGGAACGATTTGGAATTCGTCAAGGATGGCATTTCGCTCGATGAAGTGAACCTTGTTCCTTCCAACCACGACGAAGAACGCGATTGCCAAGACCTCCTCGCTTCATCCGATTGCAAGGAAGTGCCAGTCACCATTACCGATGATTTGCAAATACACATGTTCACGAAAGAAGACGAAACTCACAATGTTCGCTTTGATCAACTTCCCAACAGTGGGGCATCAAACTTCACCCTCGCTCTCAACGTGACCAACATGAGCAACGCTGGCTTGGTCCTCACGTTCCCGCAACTGCAAGGATTGCGCTTGGTCAATTCTTCAATTCAAGATGACAACGCAGAAAGCACCGCTATGCCGCTTCCAGAACCACAGTACCTCCCTGATGGACGGTTGAGGGTCATTCAAGAGGTCAGTTATGCCGCAAACGAATACCCGATTCTTCGCAACTTGTTCTTAGATTTCACAACCATGGCACCTGAAACGAATGAAATCCCAGAATGGACTGCTGATGCCCCTGTTGACGGAACAGTAATTCCCTTTAGCGCCGAAACACGGGATGTTGTGGAAGGCGAAATCACTGAACTTTGGGCAACCGACGACAGCGGATGGGCAATCGATTGCGTATTTGCGAACCAAGAATGGGTTGGACAGTGGACCACTGGATTGGATGAAGAGGGGAGCCTCTTCCTCGACGGCCCTGACGACGTGGCACCAGACGCTCAAATCCAAGTTGAATGCAGCGTTGTGGATCCATTCGGAGCGTCTTCTATTGAAACTCGAAACTGGACCTTTGCTCAACCCTTTACCTCTGAAGCAACCATTTCTGAATCTGGAGATGCTCTTGAATTTACGGTCACACCTACGGGTGTTGTGAGCGAAATCTCAATCAGCGCACATGCTCACCAAACAGCAACAATGGGTGAAATGAGGATGGCGACCGTTGCCGGTGAAGCATCGATGCTCGCCCTTCCTTTGGATGGATTGGCACCTGGGCCAGTTATGATCATGGGCCATGCTGAATCAAACGGCATGCTCGACTACGCATTCATGCTTGACTTCAACTTGGAAAAAGCCAGCGCACCTCCGGTGATTGAACTCGAAGTGAACCTCGACGGCACCAACGCCACATGGGATGCAAGTTACCTCAAGTTCACCCTTCAAGGCAAGGTCTTGGACCCTGACGGTGAAGGCGTTGAAATGGCCCTTTCGCTGTGTGGTTATTCCACCAACGACTTTGTCCGATCCGGTGTCGTGTGGGAAATTGATGTCAACATTGTTTCCTGTTCATCCCAAAACCCACCTGTCACAATCTACGACATAACCCTCATTGCAACAGACGATTCCGGTACCATTGCCACCATGCAAGTGCAGGTTCCAGACCCATATGCAAGCACTGAGGAACCGGTCAACGATGAGGACGAAGTCACTGTCGAAGAAGGCTTGCCTGCAGTTTCCCTGCTCGCCACATTGTCCGTGGCTCTGCTCGGTGCTGCCGTGGTAAACAATCGAAAAAAGCAGTGAATGCCGCTACCGGCACCCTCAAGAGGGAACGGTTGGCCCCCACAAACTGAGAGTGAGCATATGTTTGCAGGCACCGTCCAGTCGTTGAGCCACGAAGGTGGGCTCTTAGTGTCCTTTACCGGCTCCTCTCCAGCTTTAGAATCAATCATTGTCAACCTCGAAACTGGTGATTACATCGGTAAGGTTGACGCTGTGCTTGGCAGCACGAGTGCCCCTCTTGCACACGTTGCTCACTTGGACAGAAAACTCGACATCCCTGCCTTGGTCGGCATTGAAGTTAACATCCGAGCAAAAAAGGTTCGTGAAGAGCGAAAATTTGGCGAACGGGGCAACGATCGACAAGACAGAGGACGAAATGATCGTGGCGGCCGATTTGAACACAACGACCGCGGCGGACGCTTCGAGCGAAATGACCGCGGTGGTCGCCCAGACCGAAACGACCGTTCCAACGGTGGCGATTGGGACTGCCCCAAATGCCGAAACAACAACTTCGCTTTCCGACACGAATGCAACCGATGTGGCGAGCCACGCGGCAACGGTGGCGGAGGACGTTCCAACGACCGTGGATTCCAAGGTCGCGAACAACGGGCACCTCGATTTGAGCGAAACGATCGTCAAAACAACCGCATGGATGGCGATTGGGATTGCCCAAAATGCCACAATGATAACTTCGCTTGGCGAACCGAATGCAATAAGTGCGGCGCACCAAAGGCAGGCGGCGGTCAAGGACGGCCACCCCGCAGAGACGACCGAAGGTCGTTCAACGAC
>TARA_B110000459_G_scaffold204055_1_pt1 | contig 40030 bp, 30 predicted proteins | sample TARA_B110000459 | Tara Oceans TARA_B110000459 (sample SAMEA4398296) | marine metagenome | biome: Polar Biome; feature: [SRF] surface water layer (ENVO:00010504); material: water (ENVO:00002006), including particulate matter (ENVO:01000060) such as... | depth 5 m | reverse complement strand
CTGATTTAGAAGATTATGCATCCTATCAAAGGGTGTGTCTAAACACCCATTGCTTAGGTATTGGCAAATTAAAGGGCTCGCAGTGGGTCTTGTCAGACGCTACCGACGCGTGAAATACTCACTAGAGGGTGTACAGAGGGTAATTGCAAAAATATGACTTTTTAAGGTTTAAATTTTAGATTCGCAAAGAATACAAATGAGAACCCGGTAAGCAATTTGATGGCGGCATTATCAATGCAATATTTAAGGTGATTTTTTGAGTCTCCGAGGTCGCATAGTTTCAGCATTAATTCGCCCGAATAAGTTTCTTTACCGTGTTTTTAGACCATCAGCGAAATTCGTTCGTTTTTATGTTCATCCACAAGCTTGGCTAGGCTCGATACTATTTGGCCCATTTGGCATAGGTATTAGACGTGAAAAGTTCGGTGGCGTTCCAGGCGTTACTTTCACTCCTAAGAAAAGTCCTCGGAAAAATATAGTGATTGTTTATTTCCATGGAGGAGGGTTCTGTTTCGGCTCATCACTGACAACCCATAGGGTGGGTTTGACTACGCTGTCTAAGATTACTAACACTATTTGTCATTCAATCGATTATCGGTTAGCGCCTGAGAACCCATATCCTGCAGCATTGGATGACGCATTAGCCTCATGGCGCTATATCGCCGAAACAAACCCGGATTCAAAACTCATCTTAGCCGGAGATTCGGCAGGTGGGGGTCTTAGCCTTGCTCTCATGATGTATTTGCGGGATAATGGCGAAAGATTGCCTGATTCAACAGTATTATTTTCACCTTGGACTGACTTAAATTGTGAGTCTGAAACCTATCAAAGTAAAGCCAAGGTTGACCCGATGTTTGTCCCTCAGATGACCAGAGATTGTTCTGAATATTATGTACCAGAATCTATCGATAAAAAAGACCCTTATGTTTCACCTGCTTATGGTGATTTTAGTGGCCTTCCCCGCACCTTAATCATGACTGGAGAAAATGAGATTTTACTTGATGATACAAGAGTTATTGGACAAAAAGCAATGAATCAAGGTGTTGATATTGAAGTTCAGATATGGCCAACAATGTTTCATGATTGGTGGCTATTTGGAAATTTCATACCAGAAACAAAACAGTGCTTAACAAAAATAGCAGAATGGATATGATAATTTAAATCAATTTAAACCTACTTTCGTTAGTAATACAATTCTCCCGAGGGAGTAATCTTACACTGTAAAACGCTGAATCTCAGTCACAGCAGCTCTTTTCGATACTGTCTTGGGCACAGAAACAAGTCTTTGCTGGAACAATATCTGCACGAGAACTGCGTTCATTGAATAGAGCGGTGACCGCTGCAAGTTCTTCTGGTGCATCTCCACGCGCTTCTAGACATAGTTTGAGACCTAGTAAGCCCCACATATTATCTTTCCAAAGATCGATGTCGGCACGATAAACTGCTTCAGCTTCTTCGATTTCCCCTTGCTCATGAAGTAGTGCACCAAGAATATGGCGAACTGGTTGCATTTGCCCCCAAGGCTCGTTGTAGGCAAGATTGAGGGATAGGTCTACACCACGGCGTAGATGGTCGAAGGCTTCAGTAAAGTCTGATGCTTCTCCTCTAGCTTTTGCTAAGAACTGTCTACGATATTCAATTTCACCAGACAAGACTGCTTCGTTTACCAATAAGATACATGGTCCATCACTAGGATCTTGATACATCAAATTGTTGTGCAAGACTCTGCCTGCAAGAGCAGGGTTGTTCAATGCTTCATTGAACAGAACTTGTTCAGCCTCAGCCTCTGCTACCATGCCCTTGGATGCATAAGCCACACCACGTGCATAGTGTTGGGTTGCGATTGTTGCAGGGAATACATCTCTATCAGAATACATTGGTTCAGCGATTATTTCGTCCCACTTACCAAATCTAATCATTACGTGCCAAGGCATAGTAACATATGATTCTAGGAAAATAGCGCCCATTGGGATAATTCCTGCTAACATAAACTGTACACCAGACTCTGCGTCTCCTGCTGGAAGGGTATCTACTGCCTTACGAGCATACTTTAACGCTACTTCATATTGACCTTCAAACATAGCACACCAAACAACGAAGTGGTGGTTATGCATTCGGTAAAACTTGTAGAATTGTGATTCATTACCGCTTAATTCAACATAGCGATCGTCGGCCTCAACAGCAGCAATATTACACTCTACTGCTTCTTTCCATTGACCGACCCAAGCATCGATGTGAGATGGCATATGAACCAAATGCCCTAGTCCAGGCATTGCGGTACGTAGAACATCAGCAGCTGGTAATGCGCGCTCTGGGAATGGTGATAATTCCAAAGCGTGGCAGTATAAGTGGCATAATGCGATATGTTCTTTGGCGTCTTCGACTGTTTCAAAGGCATCTTCCATAACCTTGACTAATAGTAATGTATTATCGTCAGCAGGAGATATTTCACCTGTTGCTGTATTCTTATCCCATAGTTGCCAAGCCTTTAGATTCATCAAAGCCTCAACATAAACTGCAGTAACATCTAGGTTTCCACGGTACTTCTCATAAAGAGGTGCCATTGCTTCAGCAAAGGCTACGTTTAGTTCAGGGCTGTTACCCATGTTGAGTACTGTTGGGTCTGCTGCATCACGTGCTTCTGCAGAGTGGCGTTGTGCAAGAGCGTCGATAAGGTCTTTTTCTAATTCAGTACATCCATCTTTCAGAGTAATTGCAATTTGAATATAATCGTGACCTGAACCCAATCCTGGGCTCCAATTATAATTGGATGATACGCAATATGCGATTCCCCAATATGCCATTGCACAGTTAGGGTCTAATTCAGCACATTGGCTAAAACAAGCTATTGCTTGTTCGTGGTTGTAGTTCAGCATATGTCCAAATCCACGGACATACATTTTACGGGCTTCTTCGTTTGCGCAGGTAATGGTTGTTGCAAATAGATAATTCGAGGCGTCACCGAAGTCATAATCATTAGGGGCTAAAGTCATGATGTGATTCCAAAAGTAATGTGATTTAAAGCCCTCGGCAAAAATAACACTATTACAGTAATGTGCTTATAAAAGAAAGTACAAAATCAAAATTTTACTATCTGAAAGGTTTTTATTCTTGTTCGGAGTTTAACTTAGATTTTGATTTTTGCACCTTTTCAGATGAAGATATTATCCAAATTATCGAAAATAAGTTTAATGGAATTATTATCATTCCTAAAATTAAATTATCTTTCAAAAATAAATCTGGGCCGTCCGATACATTCGCCCACCATGCCCTATTTGGTATCGTCTTGCCGAGAACAAAACTTTCTCCAATCATTGGGGTTGCTACGCTTAAATTTCTTCTTTCCCCCTCACTTGTTACTCTTTCAAGGGGTTCGTCCCAGTGATGTAAAGATAATTCGTATTTGGAATTATGAATTGGTAGAATTATATTTGCATTCAGGTCTATCCCTGCTTGAACTACTTCCTCGGGAAACATATGAATTTCGCTCCATGCTTCATTATATTGTCCTGATTCTAAAAAAGCAATATCGAAAGGTCCATACTTTTCACCAATAGTAACATATTCTTCCATATATCCGCTATCTCCGCTAAAGAATATGGATTTATCATTTAGATTAAACACCCATGAGGCCCATAATGTGGAGTCTCCATTAAACAACCCCCGACCACTAAAATGTTGTGAAGGGGTTAATGCTACATTAAATTCGCTTGAAATCGTTCTTTCATCATACCAATCTAATTCTTCGATTTTATCTTCGCTTATTTGCCAGCGCAACAGGTGTGCTTTAACACCTAAGGGTACAAAAAATTTAGAATCTTTCAATTGCTTAATTGTGTTCATATCTAGATGATCATAGTGGTCATGTGAGATAAAGACATAATCTATCTCAGGGAGATCTTCTAACTCATATGAGTGTTGATAAATGAAAGGCATAGGGCCAAAAAATAATGGATCTGTGTTATCTTCGCCAAATACTGGGTCAGTAATTATTGTAACATTATCAGTATGAATAAGAAGTGTAGAATGGCCAAACCATGTAATACTTATTTCACCCTGTTCCAAATTTAACATTTCAAACTCTTTAGTCGGTAAAGGCACCTTTGGAGACCTGTAGGCATCATCCACCATATACTGAGATAGTAATTCCAAGAAAGAAACATTACCAGAGGATACTCCGGTTGGATTTAAGTTTTGGAAAGTACCATCTTTGTAATTAGGGGAATCATAGACTGAAGACTCCCCACCCACTTGAGGAGAGAAATTGAGGAATATAGTAGCTGAGACAATTATGAGGGACATGAATATAGCGATTAGAAAAGAAAATATTTTCACTTTGCGTTTCAGACTAGGTCGGTTTAATGGTAATTCATTCTTAGAAAAAATTGAAGTCTTAGAAGTTAGTTCAATTGAAAGCCAAGATAGCCCAATTAATACTATCAAGAAGTTTATCGATTGTAAATTATTACGATAGAGAATAATCATTGTGGTTGAAATAAGTAGCACCCATGCCTTATTATCACGCAAATAATCTATAAAAGTTATAAATTTTGCAATAATAAGGTCTTGTAAATTAGAAAATTGACCAACTTCATCAACATTGGCTAAATCCTCCGCTATCTCTGGAGTAATAGCATCTTTAGCCGCCATACTGTTCGCCATTTCTCGTAATTTTTAAACTGGTCGTTTGGTAATAAAAATAATTCTTGATTAAACTAGTATAGGACCGACGCCAAGAAATTGGTTTGACCTAAGGGCAACTGAATAAGTTTACAATCAAGCGAATGCCTTTTTGATATCTTCTGTAAGATTATCGAAGCGTGCAGACAATTCTTTCATTGCTAGATTGAATGCAGTTTTCGGGTCATAGCTTCCATCAGTTTCAAAGGAAAATACGTAAGAACCTTCAATGGTTTCCATGGTGATTGCATCATCAAAATCTAGATCTCTTCCGGTTCCTGGACCAACTTGGTGCAATGCCTTTTCAACATCTAATATGTGGTTGATATCCTCAACAGTCTTTTTGCTTCCAAATAACTTAGCATTGATATCTTTACCGTCTGATGTCTTTAATCCAAGATTAAACAGAACATCTGCTTTCTTAGGCTTATTTAGAGTTATTTTTTGAAGAGGCTTAAATCCAACTCCGGAGACTGGAGCCCACTTTTGGTGAGATGAGCCTCTCCCTAAACGAGCAAGGGCATATAGTTCGAGATATTGACCCTTTGAAAGGATAGTCAATGGGATTCTCTTATGCTCTTCAAGAATATCGTACTTTTGGTCCGATACAGTAGTTAAGTGACTAGCATATACTGTTACATGATCTTCTTCAGAATCTTTTGCTGGACCTTGGACATTCAAACTGTAAATGATTTGACATTGTTGGCATCCTTTTTCTGATTCTGGTTTGTACATACATTCTTCACAATCTTCAACAAATGAGATATTATCATCTGTGAATGTTGGAATTGGAATCATAGCCAATCTATGAGCAAGTACTTCGTCTGGTAAAACGTTAACAGATTCAATAATTTGACCATCTTGTTCAACTACTCCTTGAGTAAAGTTAACTCTGGAAATTGCTAGTTTAGGGACATCGGAAATCAATGCTCTTCTAATGGCGTTTACTTGGGAAGCATCGGTTTCGGACAATAATATTCTTATTGCATTTCCACGAGGCCAGCCATCTACTACTTCTGCTTTCATTATATCTCCTCCTAATCAAACTCTACGGCCACGACGTCCGCCCTTTTTCTTGGTTCCATCGTGTGCTATAGGGGTTACATCTTCAATTCTAGTAATTGTCATACCAGCACGTGTTAATGCACGAATTGCTGCTTGAGCACCTGGTCCAGTGTTGTTGGAAAGGTTACCACCCGGTGCACGGTACTTGACAATTAGTTGTGTAAATTCTTTATCTTTTAGTGTGTCAGCCATCTTCTCTGCTGCTCTTGTTGCTGCAAATTGGCCGCCACTGTCTTTGGAAGACTTGACTACTTGCCCACCTGAACAGGTGGTGATTGTTTCAGCGCCTGTCAAATCAGTAGCGGTCATCAAAATATTATTGTATGAACTAAATATGTTTACGATTGCACGTCTTGACATCATTGGTCACCTCCGTCTGCTTCTACTGAAGGTGCTTCTTCTGCAGCACTCTTGACTTCTTCTGCAAACTCTGGAGTTGCCTCAGGGTCTACTTCTTCTGAAGCATATTCTGCCATTTCTCTTCGGCCTTCAATAGCCTTACGAATTGGATGTTCTGAATCATTTAGGTCACTACTTGGGTGGTACTTGATCAATTCCTCTTCATCACGGGAAACCGGGTATGATGGAATTGTAACTTTTTGGTCACCAACACAGATTAATCCATGGTTAACAAGTTGTCTTGCTTGCTTCATTGTGGTTGCAAGTCCTTTGTAGTAAACTTGGGCTTGAAGCCTTCTGTTAAGAATGTCTTCTGTCCCTAGAGATAGAATATCATCAAGAATTGCATCGGATGCGATTAGTCCCTTGTTGTTAAGAGATGCAAGAAGTCCTTCTATCTCTCTCTTGCTGTGACCTTCATTTGTATTAGCAGCACCAATCAAACGCATAGATTGTCTTCGGTATCTACGAAGTTGAGACTTAGCCTTCCAGATTTCACGCATGTTCTTTAGCCCATGCTGAGCTTGAATACCATGCTCTTCTTCTATTCTGGATGCCTTCCACGGGTGGGAAGGTGTATCGAATTTTGGTCTTGAAAATTTTGGCTCTCCCATCTATAATCCCTCACTTCTTTCGGTTAACACCGAGTGTTAGGCCACCACGGCCGTTAGAACGTCCACGCTGTCCACGGACTTTGTTACCAGTAGCGTGTCTTACACCACGGTAACATTTCATTGTACGAAGACGATCTATGTCGTCCTTGAGAGTAAATTTAACTTGTTGACCAGTCAAATGAATCTCTTCACCGGTTTCCAAATCTCTTTGACGGTTCAACATCCACAGAGGTACTGTTTCATTGTAACCTTCAATGGATTGGCGAAGAGTCTCTTGGTCTTCAACTGAAAGGTGTCCAGCAAGAGAAAAAGCATCAAATCCTGTATTCTTACAAATTTGAATTGCAGTTCTAGCACCAATACCTCTTACCGCAGTTAGTGCGGTAGACAGCGTTTTTAGCCCGTCCATATCTGTATCTGCCATACGCAGAATATATGAGAAATCTTCACCGAGTTCTTGGTCTTTAGGTTGTGCCATATTGTTTCACCATCATGCTTACACAGAGTGTGGAGCAGGTTTCCGACCAACCTCCCATATATCAATACCGCGATGCTGCAGACAATAATTGACAACTCAAATAATGATGGAAATTGGAGGTTTTGCCCTAAATTTACCTTATTCAACAACACAAAGCATACTCATTTCAGAGTTAGGATGTTGGATTATGAATCCATCCCTCTTACCGCTACGGCGGCTCAGTTGACGGTCAAAAGAGCCTTGGATTTTAGGATGGGATGATGGCTCTAGGGGGGTACGAATTGTGATTTTCCTAATATCATTGGCAATCGCTTGCTCTACAAAACTGTCAACTGTTTCCGCCGTTAGTTGTTGATGGAAAATTTCGACAATTCTACCCGATGTTTGAATTAGGGTTTTGTCCGATTCAGGTTCGAGATTCAATTTCACTTCATGGTGTATTTGCGGCCTCCTGCCTATCGACTCAACCCAATGAGTATTTTCTTCCCCAATTTGCTCGTTGAGCCAATATTTGGCTAGCCCACATTCGACAAAAGCAGAATCTAAGATAGTGACATATTCTCCACGCTTAGGCATCCTATGGCTGGACTCAGGGATATCTTCTCCTTGTCCAAGACTTAAACCCCCTTCAAAGATGAAAGGTTGCTGCTTCAAATCAGGGGAAATTCTAACAAATCGCCTTGCTATGCCTTTATCGGCTATTGCACCAATCCATAATGCAAGCCGGTCAACACGTCCTTTTCCACGTGAAGTCCAAGTCCAAGTTTTGTCAATTTCAGGCCAATATTGGTCTACTATTTCCTCAACTTCTAATCTTTGCAAGTGAGAAAGCCTTGGAGATAGGTCGAGTAGTATTGATGGGCCTGCAGTGGTTTCTACAAGATGGTCTTTCCATCCATCAAATATCTCGCCCAATCTAGGCTTCATTTCATCAAGAGAATGGGAACGACTATTTCTTGGCCTTGCTGGATCTAGGTGTAAAAGGGCGATTTTTACATCTTCTTGGCCATTAGCAATAGCCAGTTTTTCAATTGCCCCCTTTCCATCTCTACCGTCTGCAGCCAAAAAAAGACTATTTTGTAATATCTCTACTGAGCCTACACCCCTAGTTTTGAAAATATTCCTAAAATTAACAGCGCTTGCTCTCGCTCTTTGTGGGTTGAGTTCTATTCCCAATGCTGGTCTTTTGAAAATTGCAGAATATGCTGCAATTTGAATTCCACTGCCACAGGCACAATCAAGGATGTGGCCCTCTGGAAGTTGGACTTTACTTAGCAAAATCGCCCTAGATAGCGCTACCTGCCAAGGGGTTGCCAATGGTTTGCCTTCATCAGCATGAAAAAATATCATTCCTTCGGCCGATGTCGGGTCTTTCATAGATTCTATCAAGCCGTCGGATTTAGCATCCAATGGACGTATAATATCATTCATTTTTAGCCCTCATTAGTTTGCCACATCACTTCGAGTCATGATACTTTCAAAGTGAATCCCTGCTGCCTCAAAAGCTTCAATAGCGCCTTCTTCGCGATCAACTATACTAATTACTGCAATTACCTTACAAGTGGTATCGTTATGAATTCTTTCAACCGCCTTAATGGCAGATCCGCCCGTAGTGGTGACGTCTTCAACAATTACAATCGTGCCGCCATCCCCCAGAGCTGTTCCTTCAATACCTGGAGGATTATTCGTTTTCCTACCACCTCTGCCTTTCGGTTCCTTGCGAACCATGAATCCTCTACGTGGTGAATCCTTGTGAGAAGTTGCAATGGCAATTGCTGTTAAAGGAACTGCACCTAATTCTAAGCCTCCAACATAGTCGGCATTCATCTCATCCATTCTCAAATTGAATAACTCGCCAAGCAGGTGGCTGGCCTCTGGGTTCATCATTACTGGTTTAGTATCAAAAAACCAGCGCGAATTACGTCCGCTTGCTAAAGTGAAGGCATCATCGCTGCCTCCGTCAATAAATGCTAGTTCTCTAACCAACGACACAAGTCGAGGCCAACTGGGGTGCTCGCGAAGAGAAGTATGGACGCTCATCGGCTAATGGTTCGGCTCTAATGAAATGAACTTTCCTTATTTATTGCTGATTTGTCAAACAATAACTCTTTGTTGTGTAGACTGAGCGATACAATAGGGCGCTCTTGGTAAGCGAGTGATGAACAGGAGTTTTATTGGTATGTCATCTGATAATAATTCGACTGGTTTGGGCGCTCATAATCCGCTTATTGGACTAGATATTCCAAGATTAGAAAAAGAGATGGAGAACTATCAGTCATGGATGGATGAAAGAGCGGATGACGCCTATAAGGTCGCCGAACAAGCGCGTTCGCTAAACCTAGACCATCAGCCATTTGTCGAGATACCCAGAGCTTCTGACTTAGCGAGTAGAACTGAAAAACTACTTGTTGAATACCTTGGAGACTACAAAGTAGCAGATGATATACGAGATATGTTAGAACTCCACGACAGAGAAACTACTTCAATTATGATGGGTCAATCTGTTGCAAAGGGATTTCGAGAACAAGGATTTGACTTAGTAACTGCAATAGATGCTGGGCTCCGTGTTGGATTAGCAATACTTACAGAAGCCGTATTGGTAGCGCCATTAGAAGGAATCAGTGAAGTACGGCTATTGAATAATTTAGACGGCTCTCAATTTGTTTCGGTTCATTTCGCCGGCCCTATTCGTGCTGCTGGTGGTACTGCTCAGGCATTAGCAGTGCTAATCGCTGATATGATTAGACGTGAATTGAATGTTGGAAGATATCAACCTACAGACCCTGAGGTTGAACGGGTGAAAGAGGAATTCGGACTATATCGGGGAAATCTACAGTATCGGCCGTCTCCAACTGAGATAGAAGAAATCGTTCGTGCTTGCCCTGTGATGGTAAATGGTGAATCTACTGAACGGATTGAATGCGCAGGATATGGGCGAGTGAGAAACATTGACGAAGCAAGAATAAGGGGCGGTGTATTACTTGTCATCGGAGAAGGTTTGTGCCTCAAAGCCCCAAAAATACAAAAGCATACTGAACGACTTGAGGTAGCTGGATGGGATTTTATCTCAAAGTTTGCCAATAAAGGAAAAGAAAAAGATACTGAATCGGAAAAAAATCCATTCAAAACTAGAAGGGTTAAGCCTATTACTAAATTTATGAATGATATTATCGCTGGAAGACCTGTATTTGGGAGTCCTCAAGCTGCTGGTGGTTTCCGATTAAGGTATGGACGTAGCCGGCCATCTGGACTTGCAGCGGCTTCGGTAAACCCTGCTTGTATGTCAGCGATGGATGACTTCATTACAATTGGTACCCAGATGAAGATTGAACGCCCAGGGAAGGCCTGTGCTATTACTCCATGTGATGATTCGGAAGGGCCTTGGGTTGTGCTAGAAGATGGGCGCTTCCTTCGCCTTGATGATATCAAAAGTTTCTCAACCATCGCTTCTGATGTTCGATGTGTATGGGATAATGGGGAGTTGGTAATTGGATATGGCGAGTTCATGGAAAACAACAAATCATTGGTTCCTGCAGGTTATGGATTTGATTGGTGGGCGAGTGATCTAATTGAAGAAATAGACTCTAATGAGGCGGTATCAGACTTCTGTAGTATCATGGAAACTAATATTTCGGATTGCCCCCCTGGCGTCCCTGGGCTGGATAAATCGGAAATTAAGAATGGTGACGAGCAGTTTAAACACCGTAGAAAATGGCATCAATTCTTAACTAAGCAAACCCCTAACTGGAATCAAGCCAAGCAAATTTCTCAGCGATTCAAAACATCTCTACCCCCGCCTCATAACCCATGGTTCTTAGACCTACCAATAGAGTGGGTTCCTTCTTTTTTGAAAACTATTGAAGGTTCCACAATTGAAAAACTGGGCACTCATAATCATTCAATGAAAAACTATGATGATTCATTACAAGCATTTCCAATTCCCGAGACTAGGCAATTAAGAATTGTTGATGGTGCCAAAAATTGGTCGAGCAAGGTAATGGATGAAATACCCCCTGAAAAAATCATAAAGGAAATGTTAGATAATTGCCCTGGTATTGATAATGAAGTTGTTGCCCCTATATTTTCAGATGTTGTTGACGAAGCATGGACATTATCACAGCATGGACTGGCTAAAGGTTCAGCATTGATTCTAGGTCTAGCTCATCATCATGATGGTGATGATATTATCATCACTTCTGGTTGGCCTGCTATACTGGAAGCATTTGGATTTTCTATCGATGGTGAAAAAATAATCAAGATAGTAAATGCTGATGAAATATTTAACCTAAAAATAAAGCAGCTCAGAGAAGCAAAGGTTATTCTCGATGAAGAGAATCTACGCAAGGGGGAGTTAGAAAAGGTTAGAGCAACCAATCGAATCGCTGCAGAAACTGATGCTAGACAAAGGGGCATGAATATTGCGGAAACTGATAAAATTGGCAAGGATGCTGCTGAAAGTATTCCTGATGATGGACCAAGAGATAAAGAAAAATATCTAGCGGCTCAAATACATGAAGATGATTATATTGTAGACGGTATCATTGCTCAAATCAGAAAGATATCGTCGCTAAGATGGGAGCATTCTGCGCCAATAAGAGTTGGAAGTCGAATGGGTAGGCCTGAGAAATCGGCACCTCGAGTAATGAATCCGATGGCTCATATTTTATTCCCAATTGAATTAAATGGAGGTAATCAGAGATTGATGAGTGTAGCATCTCAAAAGAAAGATATTCGTACTCAGCTGGGACCTAGAACCTGTACTAAGTGTGAGAAAAAGTCTCCTTTCATTACCTGCCACCATCGGAAAAAAGACGATTCAGGCCAAGGTATTGCTGGAGAAGTATGCGGCGGTAGAACCGAATTCAATACCGAGTTAGCCCAAAATCGTAGAAGAAGAGGTGAGTTGATGACTGTACCAATAGAGTCTGCTCTTGAAGATGCCAGAATTAAACTGGGTATTGACCGACTTCCCAAGGTGATAAAATGTATGAAAAAGATTGCCAGTAAAGACCAAACTCCTGAACCTCTAGAAAAGGGGATCTTACGGGCAAAATATGACTTACCCGTGTTTAGAGATGGTACTATTAGATTCGATATGAGTGATGTCCCTGTGACCCATTTTACACCAAAAGAAGTCGAAGTATCTTGGCAAACCTTAGTCAATCTAGGTTATACTCACGACTATGAAGGAGAGGAATTAACAAATGATGACCAAATGCTAGAGTTATTTCCACAAGATTTCATTGTGGCTAAAAATGCAGCTGATTACTTTGTTAGAACTGCCAAGTTCATAGATGAATTATTAGTTAGGTTTTATGGAATGGAACCATACTACAATGTATCCACTCCAAATGACCTAATTGGCCATCTAATATGCGCATTAGCACCGCATACATCGGGTGGAGTATTATCTAGAATTATTGGTTGGACCGATTGCTCTGGCGGATATGCACATCCATTATTCCATGCCTCTAAAAGAAGGAATTGTGATGGTGATGAAGATGCAATTATGATGCTTATGGATGGATTACTGAATTTTAGTAGAAATATATTGCCAGCAAATCGCGGTGGCCAAATGGATGCTCCATTGGTTTTAACCACGAGGCTCAATCCTACTGAAGTCGACAAAGAAGCACTGAATGTAGACTCTGCCTGGTTCTATGAAAGAGACTTCTATGAAATGACTTTGAATCAACCTCATCCTAAAACATGTTCCGAGAGAATGGACTTTGTTGAAAGGAGATTGGGTAGTGTAGCAGCAGTAAGGGGCTATGGATTTACTCATAACTGTCATTCAATCTCAACAGGCCCACCACTATCTGCTTACAAGACTCTAGACACGATGGTCGACAAAATGGAAGGGCAGTTAGAATTAGGCCTAAGATTGAGGGGCGTAGATGTAAGAAAGGTTGCTTCAAGTGTGATTAGATCTCACTTTTTACCTGACTTACGTGGAAACTTGAATGCTTTCGCAAGACAAAAAGTTAGATGTTTAAAATGTGGGCATTCATATCGAAGAATGCCTCTTTCTGGTAAGTGTATTCAAACTAAGAAAGCCTCTGGTAAAGGTCTTAGTTCGGTTGGTGTATCAAAATCAGAAGGGGATTTATGCTCAGGTAATCTGGCGTTGACTGTTTCAGAAGGAGCGGTTAGAAAATACATCAAGGTAACTCAACACGTTATGCAGAAATATGGTGTTGACGTGTATACGAGACAGAATGTTGAATGGTTAGCAAATAGTACTGATTCACTATTCATGAATGACCGTGCTAAGCAAATGTCTCTATCGGATTTCCTTTGAATTAATTTGATGGCCCAATCATTTCTTCTGGCCTTACCCACTGGTCAAATTCTTCATTGGTCAAGTACTTCAATTCAAGTGCAGATTCTCTTAATGTCAATCCTTTTTGGTGTGCATTCTTAGCAATCTTAGCTGCTTTGTCATACCCAATATGATTGTTCAACGCCGTGACTAACATCAATGAATTCTCAAGATGTGATGCGATGTTTTCCTTTACTGGCTCAAGACCTTCGACACAGTTTTCACGCATTGAACGGCAAGCATCGGTTAGTAAACGGATTGAGTGGAGAAGATTATGAATCATCATTGGCTTGTATACATTCAATTCGAAATTCCCTTGTGAACCTCCAACGGTTATAGCAGTGTTATTGCCCATAACTTGACAACAAACCATCGTCATCGCTTCGGCTTGTGTTGGATTCACTTTACCTGGCATTATTGAGGACCCGGGCTCATTTGCTGGTAATGCTAATTCCCCTAAACCACAACGTGGACCTGAACCTAACCAGCGTATATCATTGGCAATTTTCATCAAACTAACTGCGAGGGTGTTTAACGCACCACTTGCTGCAACTATTGCATCATGAGCGGCTAATTGAGCAAATTTATTTTCAGCACTGATAAATGTTAAACCGGTGATATTGGCTATCTCATCTGCAACCATTTGAGCAAATAAGGGATGTGTGTTAAGCCCTGTGCCAACAGCAGTTCCACCCAATGCTAACTCAAATAAATCATCTAATGAGAAATCAATTCTCCTTAAGTCTGCATCTAATTGAGATACCCAACCTGATACCTCTTGGCCAAGTGTCAGGGGTACTGCGTCCATAAGATGTGTTCTACCAATTTTGACAATATCAGACCATTCCTTCGATTTATCTGAAAGGGCATTTCGTAATTCGCGTAGACTGGGTAGTAATTCATGAGTTAGGGCTTCTGCGCCTGCAATATGCATGGCGGTTGGAAATGTATCATTGGAGGATTGCGCCCTATTTACGTGGTCGTTAGGATGTACTGGAGACTTTGACCCGAGTACTCCTCCAGCGATCTCAATCCCTCTATTGGCAATTACTTCGTTGGTATTCATATTAGATTGGGTACCGCTCCCAGTTTGCCATATTCTTAGAGGAAAGTGTTCGTCTAAATCTCCTCGAATAACTTCTTGGGATGCGGCAATAATCAAGTCGCCAACCTCTGGCTCTAATTGCTTAAGAGCCACATTTGTCTTTGCAGCAGCTTGTTTTAGAACTCCAAAAGCACGTATGACTCCTCTTGGCATTTTATCTTCCCCAATATCGAAGTTAATCAAGGAACGAGCGGTTTGACAACCATAATACATATCTGCTGGGACTTCTAGTTCGCCCATAGTATCAGATTCAACTCGGATTTTGCCAGATAAAGGTTCCAAGTTACTAGAGGGGTTGTCGCGCACTGAAGTTGTAGTAATAGTCGGGCTGAGTGACTCTTCAATCATTCGACTAATTGTGGCGCTACGTCCATGTTTACCTTTGCCGACTTTCTTGTCCAATCGCAGAGCGATATCTTCGGGTATGCTGATACTAATTATTCGGCGGTCTCCTGCTCTATGCTTTGACATATACCTGCGATATTAATTAATTATTAAATAATATCGAAAGAAAGTTCAAGAGATTTATAATAATTAATTATTAAATAATATTGAATGGATGCTTATACTGCTTCTAATAATTAATCTTTAGACTAGAAGTTTACTACTGAGCATTGAATGATTTGTTGAGGAGTAGAAGGTTTGTCCCCAGGTAGCTTCTTGCATCCTTCAATGGATTTGACAACATCCATGCCGTCTGAGACGGCACCAAATACCGCATGGTTGCCATTTAGCCAAGGAGTAGCCACTGTAGTGAGGAAAAATTGTGATCCACCTGTATTACGTCCTGCATTAGCCATAGAGAGAACACCCGGCTTGTCATGCTTTAATTTGAGCGCTGAAGGCTCACAAGGTATGTTCCACCCTGGGCCACCAGTGCCGGCTCTTCTCGACGTTGGGTCTTTGGAATGAGGGCAACCCCCTTGTATCATAAAGTCTTCAATTACTCTGTGAAAGTGTAATCCATTGTAATGTCCCATATTGACTAATTTGACAAAGTTAGCTACCGTGTCTGGCGCTTCTTGGTCAAACAAATCAATCGTAATATTTCCTGCTGATGTCTCCATTAATACTTGCATGATACTGCCAACATTAGGCAGGTCATGAGCATTGTCATGCCCTATAGCGACCTATTCACTGTTTTAGCCAAGGCCTGAAATGTTGGTCTGCATAGGCACGAGCATAATCTGCAGGATAGCCACCAGCGATCAATTGCTGCTCATATGCATGTTGTTCAGGAGTTATGTTTTGGTCTGCACCAAGTCCCGCTACAGCGGCAAATCCTGCCTCTGAGTAAGCCTTTTCTTGCATTGAGAATGTATCGCTTCTAGAACTTCTTCCACGAACGAATAATAAAGTCATCAGTACCAATATCACAATTCCACCGATGAGTCCAAGAGTTAGAGGAGACATCCCTAGAATATTAGATTCTGATTCTGCATCATCTGTTGAATCTGTATTAGCATTATTTCCATCGCCGCTACCAGTATTATCTCCTCCATCGGTAACATTGCCTGTTAGGTCGTCCCCTGTGTCATCACCTGGAGTGGTTGTGTTGGTATCTCCGCCATCAGTTGTATCTCCGCCATTACCTGTATTATCGTCAATTGGACATCCGTCTGGCCCAACTATCTCGCCAGCCATTGTGTTATTACAAGCATCATTCTCATTCAATACGCCATCTTCATCAACATCTAAAATTGGACATCCTTGACCATTGTCGCCGTTTAGAACACCAAAGTCTGCAGGGCAATCATCGCCGTTCGTACCGCTGGCATTGTCACCAAAGCCATCGCCGTCTGTATCATACCATTGACTTGAATCATTAGGAAGAATATCATTGGTATTTGATACTCCATCACCGTCTAGGTCTTTACAACCTGACCTATCGATAGTAGATGTTCCAGCGCTTGCCGGACAATCATCTATTATCCCATCTCCATTATCAGTAGTGTTAAATCCGTCTCTATCTACGTCGTTAGCCCAAAGTTCATCCTCATTCTGGACATAGAATGGTTCACTATCAAAAATATTGTTGGTTTCATCTGTTTCTACTAACTGCTCATTAGTGTCTAATGAAAGCCTACAGGTATAATCGCCGGATAATACTTCATTAGGAATTGTAAAGAATACATAACTGTCGCTAACTACGGTTTGGTTGTATGAAGCTGGAGTTGAAACTCCAACCGAGGTAGTGAATATCTCTTGTTGAGTTACTCCATCAGAGTCTATCAGTTCAATGGTTACTGAAACTGCTTGTCCATATCCAGGGCCTCTTTGATTGTTGAAGACCCAAGAGATCTGAATTTCTTCCCCAGTGAATGTTTCTGAAATTGTAGGGCAGGTCAGTGATTCTACAGTCAAGTCTGGTTGTGCAGGTTGTGTTGAAACAATTTCTAAGTCATAGGTTCCTTCGCCACCTTGTCCAGAGATTACAACTGTGAATGTTTCATCCTGTCCTTCATAATCTGAGATATTGAGTGATTCAAACATAAGACCATAGCTTGTATTATCTGCACTTGCTACAAGATTTCCTTGACTATCGGTCAATGTAGCGGTAAATGGCAAATCTGTACTTGCATTGAAGTGAACTTCTGTATTGTAATAGTCATTTATTGTGAACGAGTAAGCATCTTCAGTATCTGAAATACTCAGACAGCCAGACCCACTAATTCCGTTATTGGTTCCAAGGGGAATACCTGATGAATCTGCGTCTTGTCCAAGTCCGAGGTCATTTTGTGCCCCACAATCAAACGGTGGAACATATGTAGACTGGTCTGGCTGGCCAATCAAAAGACGGTAAGTCCCTCCAGGGCTAGCAGGGGTTCCAAAGCCGCCAAAATATGTGATATTTAGGTAATAGTCACCTGCAACTCCCGCAAGATCTGTATCAAAAAGAGAGACGAACTCATCACTGGTTGATGACAGACTTGAGTCAATACTTGTCCCATTAGCAGCAACTAACCTCAAATCGAAATCCGCCCCATCAATAGGTGCTGTAACCAATGTTACGTTGAGTTCTTGGCCAGCTGTTACGGTTACTTTGTAAACATCCTTTTCGTCATTTTCATCTACACAACCCCTGTGTTCTACAACAGGGTCTGTCCCTAAATCAAATGCACTGGACATTTCATCGCTAATATCTGCTCCTGACGATGCATCATTTTGAATTGTTTGGCACGCAGTGTTAGGAGTTCCGATAGTCATTGGATTATCAGAAGCTGCGCCGTTATCCAAATCAGACTTTTCTATAACCAGTTCTTCTTTGTCTAGAGTGACAAAGACATTGTAATTTCCTTGAACAATGTTAGATGGAATTGTTCCAGTGATACTAAGAGTTTGAGTTCCATTGATTACTAATCCACTAGACCAAGTGACGTTTCCTAAATAGTGGTCAACCCATGTATCAGCAGCATCAACACTCAATACCGCTTCGGCCTTGAAGGAATCTGTAAGATCTTGTGTTCCATCATTGATAACTTCTACATCGATGGTTACAACGTCCCCTGGATTCTTAGCCGCAGTATTGAATGTAATATTTTCAATGGCTAGATTTGGTATCGGTGCACTCCAGTTAGTCCAAACTTCTAGAGTCCAATTAGAATTACCAGACCACTGGGTTATATTGACGAAATAAGTCCCTGGTTGATTTTCAAAGTCGCTATCTATTGAAGTAACTTTTTCAGGATTAGAGATTAGTGCGAAGTCTATAAGCGTCCCATTAGGTTGGTGTAATCTCAAATCTAAATCATCACCTGAGTCGAATGTTAATACCGCATCTATGGTATGGTTCAATGGGACGTCGAATGCAAATACATCTCCGGAATCGGTTGTATCGACGCAGCCAGTGTAAACTGCTGTGACGTTACTTCCTAGATTATCTGGGGAATCAGTCCAATTAGATACTGCGTCATCTCCTTGGCCCGCATCATTTTGTGGATTTTGCCAGTCCAAACAAGCCTCGGTATAATTGGTCCAAGTCTCTATATCATAATCACCATCGCCAGCATATTGGAAAATTACAATCCAATATGTGTCTGCTACACCGTCCTTAGTAGAACCGGCACTTGTCACCAATTCCTCAGGGTCATATGTCAAAGATGAATCAACAATATAATATGAAGCATTATCCTCGAATACGAGGTATAAATCATAATCAACAGTTGTACCATCGCCGAAATTATCTAGCGTTACATCGATATTATTATTTGCTGACATTGAAAACTCATACCAATCTTCATTGTCTGCACTGTCGACACAGCCAGAAAACGTGGTCGTAGGGTCAGAGCCGATGGATTTGGCTGTTTGTGCAGTTGCGTTTCCTGTGTCGCCTTGCGAGCCCCCATCATTCTGTAAAACGGAGCACGGTGCTTTGGCTCCAGCCGCCATAGGTTGCTTTCTAACCTCGTCAAGGGTTTGATATTGGTCGTTCTCAGAAGAGGTGTCTTCAGAGAATAAATATTCGCTAACAGGGGTATCAATGGAATTAATCACTGGAGAAAGTACAGTGAAAATAAACATCAAACTAACCAAAATTCGTAAATTACGCATAGGCCTCACAATTTCTTGTGCGCGCCGCTAAGTTATCAAAGTACGGTCTTAAAGCCTAATATTAGACTACCTTAGGGCTTGCAGAATTAACCGCATCTGACACTCCACCCTGATATCTTGAGAAGTTTTCAACAAACATCTTTGCTAGGTTATCTGCAAGTAAATTGTATTGTTCACTATCATCCCATGTCTTGATTGGTTGAAGGACATCTGAAGGCACGCCTGGGCACTCTAGAGGTATCTCAAATCCAAATCTTTCATCTGTAGAATATTCAACGCCATCCAGTTCCCCATCTAAGGCTGCGTTTAGCATAGCCCTAGTATAACGTATCTTCATTCGATTACCAACGCCATATGGGCCGCCAGACCAGCCTGTATTTATCAGCCAAGCAGTAGCTCCATGATGGCTCATCTTCTCTGAAAGTAAATCGGCATAAACCCCTGGGTGCATAGGCATGAATGGTTCTCCAAAGCATGCTGAAAATGTGGCTTGTGGTTCTTTTACACCAATCTCGGTACCTGCAACTTTAGCAGTATATCCGGAGATGAAGTGGTATGCTGCTTGTTCTGGTGTCAAGCGTGAAATCGGAGGTAATACTCCAAAGGCATCGCACGTTAGGAATATCACGTTTTGTGGGTGCCCACCTTTGGAATCTAAAGTTCGGTTTTCAATAAATTCAATAGGGTACGAGCCTCGGGTGTTTTGTGTCTTACTGGTGTCATGGAAATCAGGTATGCCGTCGTTATTCATCACTATATTCTCAAGTACCGTTCCATATTTTTTGGTCGTAGCGAAAATCTCTGGCTCATCTTCCTCTGAAAGGTCGATTAGTTTAGCATAACAACCTCCTTCGAAGTTGAAAACCCCATTTGCACCCCATCCATGCTCATCGTCTCCGATTAGTGCACGGTTAGCGTCTGCTGAAAGGGTGGTTTTACCTGTACCGGAGAGACCGAAAAATATCGCAGTATTTTCACCGGTTGTATTTGCAGAACAATGCATAGGAAGTATTCCTTTTTTGGGCAATATTAAGTTCATAACTGAGAAAATGGACTTCTTTATTTCCCCAGCATAGCGTGTACCTCCAATAATTACTTCTTTCGCTTGATAATTCACGATGACAAAACACTGAGAATTTAGTCCATCCACTTCTGCGTCTGCCTCGAAATGAGGCGCATGGAAAACTGTGAACTGGGAATTGTGTGATTCTAACCTTTTTTGGTCCGGCCTGATAAACATATTACGGGCAAATGCACTATGCCAAGCATTCTGAGTAATGACTCGTATAGGGAGTGCTTCTGAAAAGTCTGCGCCGCAATATAAGTCTTGTACAAATAAGTCATCTTGCTCGGATAAGTAATCGACTACTTTCGCTCTCATTCTATCAAATGTGGTTACATCTGTAGAAATATTGACGTCACCCCAATTAACATCTGAAGATGTGGTCGGTTCGTCGACGATAAACTTGTCATTTGGAGAGCGCCCCGTTCTTTCTCCAGTCTCTGTGACCAGAGCTTTATGAGCGCTGAAAGTACCTTCCTTTCGTTGTACTGCTAAGTCTATCAGATCTTGTGCAGAAAGATTCCAGTAAATGTTACCAGAATACTTCAATCCATGGTTCTCGAGGTCGCCCGACGGCTCCCCATAGGTCTCGGCCATGTCATCTCGTTTAGCCGGCCGTTTTTGTCATTTTCGTATACTCTAAGTATAAAATATAACAAATTATCACCTATTCGGCTAAATTGAAAATTGATTCAATTGAACTGTTTCTTTAACAAAATAGGAGAGGGTTCAAGTTCTGTAATTGGGGGAGAGTGGTTATGTCTGAAGACCTCAATCGAAAAGATGAGGGTGATTCAGGTGATAAAAGTAGAGATGGCATTCTTAGACAAAAAGACTTCTCGAGGGCAAGAGGTCTTGATATTTCCTCATTCATAATCAATGAAGAAACTGGACAAGAAACTCCACCCATAGATGAGGAAGAGGAGAGCCCAGAGGATATTGATATTGCGATGGGCGAGGTCGTAGAGATTTTTTCTAGAGGGGGAGATGAACATAAAACAGCTGGAGCAATCCAGAAAGATGGTTCCGTTATCAAAGCTCCAGAAAATGATAGTGTAACCGATATGTCGATTCATGGTGAAAAAAGGCTTGGGTTTGGCCTTTTAGTAGCCATGGTATTCATTTGGTCTGCAATTGGAACTATTGTAGGAACGGTCTTGGCTCCTGCTGTCAGTGCTACTGGCCTAATATTGATGGTAATTGTCGGTCTGTGGCTGGGGGAGAAATGGATCCCAAATCCGAATATGAGGATTTTAGGAGTCACTTGGGTAATAATATCGATGAAATTATTTTATGGCCTTGCTATAGACATGTGGAGATGGGATTGGCTTGCCAATCTCCCAGTTGGAGAAGGTCAAGCGCTCGGTATTTTTCTTCTATCAGCCGTAGGATTGAATATATTCTTAGCACAAAGGCATGATGAAGATGCAATCGCTGCACAGGCGACTCTTATCCTCTTAGTAATTGGGAGTGCAACTGGCGCTCTTTATGGCGAATTAGGAATAGCAGTAATGATTGCTTTAGGGACTGTAATGCTTCATAGTCTGGCGGTTTTAAGAAATTCTGGCAACCTGGCAAGTCTTGGTATTGCTGTCTCCTATTTGTGGATTGGAGCGCATGCAATTTCGGATAATTGGAACTTTTTTGGATTGGAAATAATTCCATTCGAAGATGGTTTAATTCTATTCCTATTGATGGTATTTATCACTGCAGCAAATGCTACTATGGCGGCTAAGTTTGTTGATGCAGATAATTGGTTTTCTTCGGCCTTTAAGTCATTAGGACTAGGTAGACCAGGGCTTTGGTCGGTATCTGTTGGATTGGGGATGGTAGGAGCATTACTCTCCATCGCAGCCAATAGGTTAGAAACTGGATATGCTTTAGCCCAATTAGTCTTATTATTAACAGCGTTCAGCGCTTCATATCTTGTCGTAAGGGGTGTTTCTTGGACTAGTCTTGCACCATGGATAATAGTCCCTGCACCATTCTTACTTGGCGCTTTGTCATTGATGGTTTCGGGCTCATTTGATGCCGAACTAGAAAGTTTCAATATCGAACCTTATAGTTTCTATGCAGCAATGACTGCTCTATTCACCACTAGTGCTTTACTACGTCATCAAACGGCTGTTTCTGACCATGTTCTTTGGGCAGGTGGTCTGATTATTGTAACTTTGTTAACTCTACTGATTCCTGCGGATGATAAAAGTACTGGGTCTAGAACTCTGTTAATTTCTCAAGGCATAGTGTGGGTAGGATTATCTTACCTTGCAATAAGAAGAGATTCGCCATCTATTGCTGGAACTGCTGTCATTGCACCGTGGATTTGGTTGTTGTTTTTCGCCACGGATGCAGATAATCGGCTTATTTCCGCTGACTTCATACCTATTGTAATTGCTGAGTATGACTTAGCAGTATGGATGGGTTTACTATTGGTACAGCAAGTATGGGTGAACTTAGAGCATGGTGAAACAGGGTTGAATATCGCCTCTAGGCTTGCTGGCCTTTCAGAGTTCAGTGCCAGATTGAGAGATTCAGCAGTACTGCAACTGTGGAATTTAAGTTTCCTACTAACGTTATTTGTCACATGGGCAATAACAAGACCTGGCGCTTTACCTGCCTATGGGCTATATGGGGTTCTATGTGCTCTTTTAGCTGGACACGTTGCAATGGTATATCTTGGAAAGCACAAAGGAAAGCCGAGATCTTTGATGACTATATGGGGTATTTCTGTAGTGGCTCTCTCTTGGACTTATGGGCAAGCCGCAATATGGGCGCTCACGCTTGTCGCTGCATGCGCAGTATTACTACATGTATCAGATAAAATGAAAGCGGATGGAGCCAATGAATTTGAATTGAAAAAGGCTGAAGCGTTACCTGGTCAATTATTGACTTTAATGATGGGTTTGCTGTCTGGGTTTTTCGTAATCATTGCGTTAGACCCGTTGAATATGACTGTTCTTACGGGAAGTGAGAACTTGTTATCCGATCAATATAATTTACTGATTTTGACTATTATAACCTTAGCTGCAATTACATTATATTTGATTCGCGCTTCTAAATTAGAGAAGTTATTGCCGCCTGCGCTAACTGCGGTCGGGCTGATGGTCGTGATGATTATTGCGGGTCAAGTCCAAGATGCTGGTATTGTGATCTTGCTAACAGTAACTGCATTTGTCGTTTCAGGTGCCTATTTATCGCTTCAGGGAGATTTCCGCTCAGGAATGCGAGCTATGGCCAAAAAGGAAGAGCGATTGTCAAGAATAGAAGAGAAGCGAAAAAATATGGAGGAGTTCATAGTGCAACATTCTGAAAGTTTTGAAGAAGGTTCAACCAATGATGGAGTTGGTGTTTTGAAGAAAACTTCTAACCTACAATTGGTCGATGTCGAATTATTAGACCTCGCTGAAAAGCAAAGGAAGCGTTCTAAGAGAGCAGGTAGTATTGGTGAGTTTGACCTTGAAGTTGGCGATATTCACCACCGCCCAGTGATTGTAATTTCTTTCCTAATTACTGTGATTTTAGCATCCATGTTCCTATCTTTTACAACCGGTTCTGCATTTATCATTCTATCTTTTTGTGTAATAGTTTCAATATTATTCATTACCTTGGCTAGATTAAGAGCAAATCAAATTGGTTTGCGACTGCCCGACGTCTTAGGGATAGAATTGCCAATTGCTATTTCTATGGTTGGCCTAGTTCTGGTGCATATTGTGGGTAGAATTTCAAATTCTGTAATCGAGTTAGAAGATGCAAAACATCTGGCTGTAATTGCGATAGGGTTGACAATACTATCGAGTGTGGGTCTAATTGGTCGGAATGATTTAGGATTAAGAATCCCGAATACTTTGGAAGGCATCGTATACCTATTAGCGCTTGATAGGATTATTTGCGCTATTGTTGGAGGAGAAGTTCCTCTACCATTCCAATTTGACCCTTTGAATGGTGAACTAATCGATTGGATTATTCCATTGGTATTCATTGAGTTACTTATTCTTGGATTCTTGATGGCCTTTGATTGGGTCGAGAGTGAACGAATTAAGCGGGGGCTTGCAGACCATAGAGGCTCTGGAGGTCGGTCGGCATGGTTGGTTTTCGCCAGTATAATTTCCTTTGGACCTGCGGCATTATTAGCGATTTTCTTCAGTATCAAAAGAGGTTGGAAATGGCAACAACCTGCAGTGGTTATGATTGCGTGGATTATGCTTCCACTGCCGATTCATGGAACATTATTTTGGGCAAATGATTACCTTGGATTACCTGAATTTGAAATGAGTATTACAGCTGCAGTACTTGGAATTGGCTCAATAATATTCGTGGCATGGAGCATTATAGAAAACAAGGGTATCTGGTTGGCTTCTGCTCTTTGGTCAGTACACATACTACTGTTCTCTGCTGGAATTGGTTGGAGTGATTTAGCAATTCTATCCGTCTTTGTGATGGTTTGTTCAACAACCGCTTGGGTAAGTGGAATTCTAACATTGAGAAAAAGTTGGAGAGTATTTGGAGCGATCGACCTGGTCATCGCATGGATTGTTTCATTCGTAATGCTAAGTCAGGGTGGAGATGTCGAAAGTATATTGATAATATTAATCGCTTCAGCCGGATTACTTGGACTTGTAACTTACCTAACTCAAACCTATGAAGCAGAAATGGAAAGAGAATAATCTCTAACTCATATTTGAATTTAGATGATGAACAAGAGAATCTACCAATTCATCAAGGCCGACGGTTTTATCACTAGAAGATAATCTCAAAGACACACTTATTTTGGCTTGAGTGCCGCTATTTCTAATTCCTAAAGATAAGTCATTATCATTAAATTTGGCATGAATTAACATCAAATTTTGTTCTCCTTTCAGCCTGCTTCTTTTCCAGTTTTCAACCTCACCCAGACTCTCTAGGCCTCGTCTAGCCATCTGTTCAATGTTATCAGAAAGGGGATTTACTCCATCCCATAGTTCCCGATTTACTTCAGTCGCTGACTTACGCTTCTTCCAACCTCTTTCCATTAAGTTACCAGGATTGTGATTAGATAAGGCTAGTAAGAAAGATGTCAATGTTGCGGTTCCGTCTCCGACTAAACTCCATTTACTATTTATCAAGGGATGAAGGGAAGGCATTACTAGATGCCCCGAGTCCTCTACTCCAAGGATTTTAGGTGAATTAGTCGAAGAGATTAGCCCTTGTTTTCCATCGGTTGAACTCAAAGAAAAGGAAAGCCATCTATCTCCTACTGCTGTTTCAATCGAAGATACTGTCTGAGGGAACCTGCCTAAGCCTGATAATAAGGATAGATCAGATTCTATACTTGCTGCAAGCGTCCAATTGCCGCCATTATTAGTTCCAGCATTTACTACAGTATCTGCAATTGCATCACCATCGATCACTTTGAAACCTTCTTCAGTCGCCTGTATAATCAAACACCTGTCCCCATCACCATCTAAGGCTGCTGCAACTATTGTACCCGCTTTAGCAGGCTCTAATTGAGTAAGTAGAAGGTGAGAGTCTTGTTTTGCTTGCTCAAATGTCCATGTCTGAGTTGGCGACATGTCCCCTGCTCCACAATTATGATTCATGAATTGAGCCTTCTGGCTAACCTCGATACTCGAAATTCCTAGATTTGTATCAAGCCACTCAGAAAACCAGTTTGCTGCAGAACCTTTGGAAGAATCGATGAGTAAGGGTTGAGCAATGCTGAAATTCTCAGATTGGTTTAATTTCCCAAATAAGTTTGTGAAACTTTCTAGCCTCTCAGTCAGCCAATTAACGTGGAGGTTTTGCGCCCATTTGGTATGAGAATGGTCTATACTTGGCTTGGCTAACCTCTTATGTTCAACAATATCTATTTCTCTTTCCTCTTGAGATAGTTGCTCGGCGATTTGCGAAATTTGCTCCTCTAATTCGGGAGTCGTTTTGAAACCATGTGCGTCGAATACCTTGAGCCCCGAGTCACTAACTGGGTTATGGCTTGCAGTAATCATACAACCGATTCTAGCTGCCTGTTGAAGTGTTGCATAGTGAAGTGTGGGGGTTGCACATACTCCGATATGTATTACTTTACATCCCGAGATTTGAAGACCTAATGTGAGGTACTCAGCTAGTAATTGATTGTCTGGTCTTTGGTCCCAGCCGATTACTACGCTACTACCATTACCGGGTAAAGTGTCATGAATTCTACCCAATACTTCGCCAATTAAACGCATCAATGATGGTGAAACTTCCCTCTTATGGTGTAGATTTTCAATCGCTTTTTCTTCACTTAGAATATCGACATTTACCAATCCGCGAATTCCATCTGTACCAAATAAATTTGGAGTCATCAAATTCACCTATGACTTGATTGTGAAGGATGTACTCCTGTCACGGTTATATTTGGCCAAACTACACTATTACTACCTAATACTGTTCCGGGGTTAGTAACGCTATTACATCCTAATTGACAATCTTCTCCAAGTATTGCGCCAAACTTACGAAGACCGCTTGCTAATCTTTTTCCTTCAACTCTTAGGAAAACTTCTGTTCCATCATTTCTGAGATTGCTTAATTTGACTCCAGCACCAAGGTTCACACCTTTTCCAAGTATTGAATCTCCGACATAGTTGAAATGTGGTGCTTTCGCACCTGGTAAAAGAATTGAATGTTTTACTTCACTACAGTGTCCAACTACAGCATCTGAGCATATCCAAGAGTTTTCTCTAATGTATGCACCGTGACGTATTTGTGCATTTGCACCAATATAGCAAGGGCCGATGAAATGCGTCGAAGACTCGATAGTTGCTGAAGGGTCTATCACCACAGAACCTTTTGATTCATCAATCATTGTACCCACTTGTTCAAATTTAATTGATGTGTCCATTGAATTTAATAATTCTAATAGTTGTGATTTTAATGAGTTCTTAGAATTAGGGTCAAGAATATTCCAAACTGGTTCATCCATTTCGAAAAAGGGTGTAGGGCCACTGTTTTCATTTTGAAAACTGGGGAATAGTGAAGATATAAGGGTATAATCTGGCCACTCCATACCTAGTGCCAAGAGGCAATATCGAATGAAGTTGCCGTTATATTTAGCAAGCTATACGGTAAAGTCTCTTTCCTGTTGAGTTGTCAAGTCGAAAACCAACCATCTCAGAAAGATACCTTGGTATGAAAAGTCCGACCTTTCTTGTAGTAAGGCCATGATTTCTCATTCTTCTTTCATTAGAAAGGTGATTCACTATATCCGCTGCTGAGCAGTCCGGAAATATCGAAACGTATTCGATGATCTCTTCTTTCAGTCGTTCTAATCTCGCTTGCTTTTGTGAGCCTTTTCCTCTCATATCTATCATGTTATATTTGTCTTCCAAACTATATCAAAAGACGATGGGAGGTCCATGGGAACCCAGAAATTATTCGATTTTCAGAATATCCTGCCACTTCTTCGAGGAGCCGCGGCGGAAATAATTGGTATGAAAATCGCGCTGGCCGACAAGTGAACATCTGATTATTTTGCCTCTGCTGTCATAGCATCCCCACTTCGTATGAATTGGAGTCATAATTTGTTTCAATTCGATGGATGGTCCTGTAGGTTCTGGGGGTTTATGCTCGACTGTTTCAGTAGTGCCGTCCCAGTGTAGCATTTCCATCGAGGGGGATTGTAGTTGGTAATCTTCCTCAAATCGGATACTTCCCTCCGCCGGCTTAACCGGCTTCCAATCTCCTGTCTGACGTCCATTATTTAGCCAAGAAATCATACTCTTCATCTGTTTGATTGTTGCCATTCCGAGGTATGCTTTTTCCCACCAACCTTCACTTCTAGCTAATGTGATATGATGGATCCCGGGATTTATCATTCTACTATCCAAACTATCTGCATAAGTGCGGCAGAGGTTCTCAAGCCTGATGATAAATATGGGCATAGGACCAATATTTAATCTATTTAATTGAAATGGATTTGCTAATTCTCCGAGAAGCAGAAATGGTTTTCTGTCTTCCAACAATGATGATTTTTCTTGAGATAAAATTGAATCTATTGACTCGCCTTCACTTGTGAAGTTAGAGCAATATTGTTGGATCTGTTGAAGGTTTAGTACATTAGTAGAGGCTTCTTCCTCGCTATCTTTTGTCAAATAATGGATAGTTTTACTGGTAACCAAAATTGGCCCGTCCGGCAATGGAAGAGGGGAATTGGCAGGCGCATACTGCCACAAATTAGGAGTCTTAGCCTGCATAATTATTGCCAGAAAGTTGTACTTCTTAAAACGACAGTTAAGAAGAAAAAGTTGTTTCTTGCATACATTGAGGACATGTCACTTTAATCGGTCTAATAGCTGGAATACCTAAAGCAACTCCACAACCAGGGCATAGAATTGCTTGGTCTATATTCTGTCGTCTTTGTGAAACTCCAGGTGTTGGGTCATATTCAAATCGAAAATTTGATTTATCCATTACCTGTGCTGAAGAAGTGTAATCCTTGTAATTATTATCCACTACTGGTGCATTAGATATCGCTTGGGGCGACGGGTCATATTCTCCAAATTGAGGAGATGCTGAAGGGGGAGCCAACATCGCCATTATATTAGATTCCGAAATCCCATATTTTGTAGCCATCTTAGCTACTTCAAGAGATAATTCATTTCCTGATAAAGAGCGTAATAGGTTCATATCGACCGCCGCTAATGTCATCATGAAGCGCGCTAAGGGTGTATAGGTTTTGAGCGTTGACCTTTGATGTTCAGTAATTAAAAGAAAGGGTAAATCTTCGATATTGATTGGATTTGACGGCAAAGAGTTCAAAAGAGGTTGGCGTCGGGAGGGGAAATGAGGAGGGTCGTCAATGAGTAAATCTCGGGTCAAAAAATTTACGCGTGAAAAGCTTCAGAGAATGAATTCACAAGAGCGTTCTAACGTAGTTAGAAAGCTTACATGCAGGGAAACTATGTCGAAGGCTCATTGGGTATTTTCTAGAGACTCGGTCGCAGATGTCATTGAAGATTTGACACATAATGATTGGGACCATGTATTTGTCGTGAATAGCGAAGGTGTTCCGACTGGGAGAATTCATGCTGTAGATGTTCTCAAATTAATCGCTAAGAAAAATGTAGAGCGTTCTGTTGCTTGGATGCATAGTGTACCTGCACAGCAATTAGTCAATTTACCGCCTCTAACTGTAAGAAGCGATACTCCACTACTGAAAGCTGGAGCGCTAATGCTTGCCCACGATTTGAATCAAATTGGCGTAATTAATGACCAAGGATCACTAATTGGCGTAGTAGAACACAAAACTATGGCTAAACATATTCCTAAATTCATAATTTGAATCAGATTCCCCAATAACGGTCCGACTGGGCTTGTTTTGCTTGTAGAGTGCTCTTTATTGTAGTAGCCATCCATAATACTACTACCCAAATCAATGGGTATCCTAGGTCTGTGATGATTTGTGAAACACTAAATTCATATGAATTACCCTTGAGAACATCGATTGATATCGTTAGGGCGGCATTAACGAAGGAATAAACAACCATTCCAAAAATCCCAAGTACAATCAAACGACCTGAAAAAGAACCTCTCCTCAATCTCAAAAACATAAAACCGGCGGTTGAGGTCAGGAAGGCAATAACCATCCAAGCAAGTGCGGAGTGAACTGCTTGAAGCCACAAGATAGATGTTTCCTCTGTTGTAACGAAGTCACCATAAGCCCGATAACCTTCCGCAACTGCGAAAATTGCACTAAACAGTGTTGCGGTCCAAAGTAAGGAAGAAAACATTGCCGCATCTGCGTTATCTCTCATTTCTTGTATCACTCTATTGACTGTAGTTTCAATTCCAGCACCCTTGCTAAATATATACAACCCCGAAACTAGAGGAAGAGCCCCAATTACGATTCCTCCAATCTCTTGAGGGAGCATGATTCCTAATCCTAGGATCGCTAAAACAAGTCCAAAAGGAATCATGATTTTTGCGCGCCATTTTGGGTCTTCTAGGGCTTTTACGATGTAGTAGTATGTACCTTCAATACCTTTTGACTGCTTCACTATTATCTTTTCAACATGGTCAATTCTAACTTGAGACTGAATTATAGGAAGTACCGATTCATCTTCAGCGCCATCTGTTACGAGTATCGCTTTATCTGGTTGAAATGCTGCAACTACTTCCTCTAATTGGGCTGCAATAGCCCTATCGGAGCGAATTCCTACTTTCTCATCGCCAGTCAAAATTGCAATTTCAACTTCGTCTTCTTCAGCAGAAATCTCGCTGAGATTATCGTGTTGAGATAATGCTCCAAGTATAGCATTGGTATCGCTTTCTTCGGGATCTGCAATACCTAATTTTAGTGCAGCAGTCAGCACTTGGCGTCGTCCAACAACAGGTCCTCTGATGGCTGTCTTAATTCCGAGGTCATTATCTCGGTCAACAGTCAAAACAAGGGTTCGTGTCATGTGGATTCACCGTTTTATGTTGATGCTAAATCGTCCTACATTTCAAAGGCTTCGCGCGAAAACCCTTCGATTGGCTGATTTTTGTCAATCGTTTTCTTCTATCGCTGGTGTGGCTTCTTTTTTAGAAACCTCAGCTTCGAACTTTTCTTCAGCGGCCTTGTTTTTTGCTTTCCAGCGTTGTGTGGCTCTGATGTATTTCAGTGGGTGGTCAAGCCATGGCTGGTCACATAAACGGTCGTCACCAGGAAGTACAGGACAATTATGGTTTACTTTCAAACTACTACATTTGGCTGGTGTGTAGGCGTTTTCATAGAGATGATTGACTTGATAGGTTGTAGTTCCTTCGCTAAAATCTGGAGCCCCGCTAAAGAAATTAACACAAGATTCTCGGGGAATTGCCAGAGTTGCGGACATGGCTCCAAGAAATACTCTTCCGAAATGGTTTACGTTTACTCCTTTGTCCAAATCTGAAACAACTGTTACCATGCAAGGGGGCCAGTCAGATTCATGGGCACCAACAAGCGCAATCGCTTCACTGGCTTTATTGGCCATCAGATTTCGAACCATTCCTACAGGTTCTGCTAACCTAATGGCAAGGTCTGTTGTTACTTCAGCCATCTTTTCTAGGGCTTCTGCTTCTATCGATGCTTTTATTCTCTCTCTAAGCAGACGGGATAATTTTCCTGATGAGGTATACTGCTGCTCTTCAAACAAAGTTATCCATCCATTTTGAATATCATTATTGGCAAGGCGCCATCTACTTCCAGTTATTTTAGGACAAATTTCTATGAAATCAACAATATTAATTTTCCAAACTTGTCCATTCTTCTTTTGTTTAGAGTTTTGAATCGCCATAGCATTGGAGGAAAATTCATATCTTTCATCGTGCTTCTCTTCGCGCTTTATTCCAGTAATATAGGTCTTAGCAATCGCCTCGAGGTTTGCGATATCCTTGGATAGAACCTGTTCTGCTCGTGCTGCTTCGGCTTGAGCCCATCTAGCGATTAATCGTTCATCTTCAGAAGCACAAACTACCAATCTAGCATAATAAAATGAAAAGGCTTCGATTAAACGGCCTTCTTCGGTATGTATATCTCCTCCAACTATCTCTACTCCTTCTTTGGATTGGACTGAATCTACAAGTCTTATTCTAGCTCTTTGTCTGGCTTTTTCCATCCATTCTCCATCAAGTAATTCTTCTAGATTAATATCGTGTTTCTGAGCCATATTACGAATCCATACCGCTGCTTGAGGTAAGAAAGGATAACGCGATAGCGTGACTTCATCGCTTAACGATGGTGGGTCACGAGGAACGGGCATGTAATATCCACATAGTCAACAGCATATGAACTCCTTCATGTGGATGTGTTGATGATGTAGTGCGGGTTGGGAGCATCATGCCAGATGGTCGTTTGCAACGCCTTATTGGATTTCAAGATGAAGTTCGGTTGGCTTTTGAGTGGGATTATTCGGACGACTTAGATAGTGCTAAATCGATGGAATCTATTTTTTCTCAAGCATCTCCATATGGAATAGAAAGTTGGAGCGAAAAGTCAAGAAATCTTTGTCTACAAAAAATATGTGAAGAATTACAGCATTGCGAAAGAGTCGTTATTATTGGTGCTGCGGTAGAAAAACAGGAGATTGCTGAACTCAACCTAGAAAATACTGCAGTTATTGCAGCTGATGGTTCAGTCGGGGCAATGATTGATTATGAATTCTTAACTTGTGTCATTAGCGACCTTGACGGTGGACAACATATCGATTTAGCAGCAGAAAAAAGTCAGCGCTTCGTCTTGCATGCTCATGGGGATAATCTTACCAAGTGGCAAAATATTGTCGAAAACTGGAGTCAATTAAAAACACCACCAGAAATTATTCTCTCACACCAAACAAATGAAAATATGAATGGAATGTATAACTTCGGCGGTTTTACCGATGGAGACAGAGCCGTATGTTTTGCCCTATGGGCTGGAGTGAAAGTCAAGCAAATCGAACTGATCGGTTTCTCAACAAAAAAAGTCGGCGCTTGGTCTGGAACAACTAATCAAGACAGGAAAATGAAAAAATTAAGTTGGATGAAGAAAATATTGACTTTTCTAAATTTAGAAAAAAACATTAAACATTAGTTATCTATTCCTAAGAGCCCTAAGTTTTTCCTTAAGGACATCTCTTTGAGAAGAAGATTCTGAACCTTTTTCACTTTTAGATTGAATTCTACGGTTAAACATGTCTTTCTCCCAAACATGTATTTTACCATCATCTGAACCTATTACCACTCTAGAGTCATTGCTGGAAATAGTTCTGGTTTGGGATATTTCTGCTTCAGCAACTAAATCGCCATCAGTAATGTTTCTTACTTCTAAAACACCCTTAATACCACTCCATCTGACCGACCAATGAGTTCTGACTTCTGATGACTGGAAACCAATCGCTTGAACACTTATCGAGTCTCCTTTAAATCCCCAAATATCCTGGTTTAATTTATCTGTAGCGACTAAATTTCCACCTTCTAACGATGCTATACATATATTTTCGAAGGTTGTCAGGGTTTCAATCGATTCAGTAAATTTATTTTGTGTTGTTTTTGAATTACTGATGGTTCCATCTGCATGGCCAAATATGACTCCTTCAGGGGATTTAGTACCGCACATGATAGGTGAAGATGTTTCTAACTGATGATTGATAATTTCTCCTTCCGGCTGAATTTCACCCCATCCAGATATAGGCCTGCCTAAACCTACAATGACCTTTGCTTCATGAGATAAAATAAACCATGGGCGTTCGTCCATTCTAAGGACCCATTTCTGTTCCCCTTTAAGAGAGAATTTCCAAATTGCTGATTCTAGAAAGTCATTATGTTCGATGTCATAGACAGATGATGTCACATATATTTCATCATTCTCAACTACAACTGAATCTGCACTTCCTTCCAGAGGATGTTGCCAATTTATTTCTCCAGTTTCAGCATTTAAGTTAACTATATGCAACCCAGATGTAATAATTATTTGGTCATCATGAAACACGATTTCGCTTATTCTATCTGGTAAATCTTCAGACCATAGTAGATCGCCATCAGAGTTCCATTTCCTAATTTGTCCATCCCACCCACCAGCGATAAGATTGTTATGCTGGTCGAAAGAAACTGAAGCAACAGATTGCTCTAAGGAGCGAATCATCCAACATGCCCCCAACAAGTCCATATTGTACCATGTCTGGCTCTCCGTCATAATAGAGACGCTTGTTTTGCATCAAATCAATCAATTATTTACCTGAAAAGATTATTCCAGTATCTCCAATGGTTTCTTGATAGAATAGGTCAAGGCAAAGGCCAACAATCCAAAAATACAAGCTGAATAATAATGCCCCATAGTGAAAAACGAAAGCGCTGCACTTGTTCTAAGTAAAGCGATAGAGCCTGACTTCATCGACCAAGCAGCGAAACCTGCAGAGATTAATGCTAAGGAAATAAAAGCGATTCCAACTGTAGTATACAGGCTGGAAGCTCCTGGGTCCATCAAGGGATGATCCATTTGTAGCGGAGTTCTATCTATCTCTCTTATTTCACATTCATCAGCGCCATTCGAACATTCTTGTTTAGAAAATTCTTCTTGTGAAGGTACATCAAAATCTATTGTAGTAAATCCAATCGGTTCAAATAATGCTGGTGGAGAAAGTAAAACTCGGTTAGAAAAAACATCTGTATGTCCGTCTCTACTAGTGATAATGTCAACTCTAATCATGCCCGGGTCTAGGTTTTCAAATTCGAAATAGCCCTCTTTATCAGTTTCAACTTCAGTCGAATTCCAAACATCATATTCTAACCAGGAAATATATACAATTGAGTTATTCAAGCCATTTCCATCATGGTCGTAAACGTGCCCCTTGAAATTGGCACTATCTTCGGGAGCGTTTTGTGCCATGCTAAAGATAAACTCATCCGGCCTAACCAGTCCTGATTGTGGCGTAGTGTAGTCAAGGCCGTTTAGAAGCCCCAATAATGCGGTAATAATGACGAAAATAGCAGTAGCATTACCGATTGGAGGCATGTTTTTTTGTTCGATGGTTAGTTTCGTATCCGAGGATGCGAACATAATATTCTGTTTAGGATTATTTTGAGAAGTCATTTCATCAATATAATCTATCTCTTGGGCTTGCTCATCGGTATCTGCGCCCATGACCATTGTTAAACACCATCCTACTTGACTTCAATGCGGCCTTTAGAATGTGATAATAATTTGGCCAAAGATTGTGATTGTATCCAAACATGGACACTAAATGTTCCATCATTATTCTCCTTGCTTGAAGTAACTAGGCCTGCCTCATAGACATCTGAAACATAGCCTTCAATCGCCCTACCTGTCAAGCTTGGGTGTAATATCAGTTCTACAGGTGGGCCAAACAATCGCATCAGTATCGTATCTTGTAACTTTGATAACCCATATTCTGAAAAAGAAGATACTTTCATCGGTCGCGAGAATCCTAAATCTTCTATCAATTGTGACTTTTCTTCCAAGGAATCTTGTTCAACCAGTTCCACTTTTGTCAATACTACTAGAAGTGATTTTTCAGTTAAAGTATTATTTGTTATCTCATCTTCATTGCTAAGATAGCGAGAAAATATTTCACTTTGAGAGGTCGCTAATTTCCTTTCTAATTCAGATAACTCATCGTTTGCATCTACAAGTAATAATAGCAGGTCACATTCTAATGCTTCTGCCAGTGTTGCTCTAAAGGCATCTAGTGTTGAATTAGGTAGTTGGTCAATAAATCCAATCGTGTCTGCAAGAAGAACTCTTGGACTCGCCTCCATTCTTCCAACGGTAGTTTCTAATGTGGAGAATAATTTATCTTCTACCAGTACATCCTTGCCTGATAATTTCAAAAAAAGACTGGACTTGCCGGCATTTGTATAACCTGCTAATCCAACGGTCATAGCCCCACTTCGAGTTCTTTGTTTACGACGTTCTGCTTGCGCATTAGCATGCTTTTTTTGTCGCTTACGTAACGATACTAATTCCCGATTTACATTGGCTAATATCGCTTGTAATGCGGTAACTCCACCTCCACCAAAACCTGCTCTTTCACCTGTTGTTGATTGATTTGCTACTTCTCTGAGTACCGTTCTATCTGAAAGCAAGCGAGCAATTCTAACCTGGGTTCTGGCTTCAAGGGAATTAGCATGAGAGGTGAATAATGATAATAATAGTCTGACTCTATCCCAAACTTCTACCTGAACTGTATCGCTGATAGTAACAATTTGACGCGGTGTTGCATTTGTATGAATTAATACCAAATCGACTTTATGCCAAGGATGATTTGTGGTTTTTGTTTTGATTTCGTCTCCAACATCTTGGAGCCTTCCTCGACCAAAATAACCCCTTGGGTCGATTTGTCCGGGTTGACTTAAGGTTTCTACAATATCAATACCCATCGTGCTTACAAGGCCACAGAATTCCGATATATCTTCATCGCCTCTAACCAGTAAGATCGCCTTCCTACCTTCGTGGTTAGTCCTGGCCTCTCCAAGAGCGACACCACCTGCCCCGGCAAGAACCTCATAGTTCTGCTCTTGCTTCGCCATGTTTTATCCAAGAGTCATCCTCATATCAGCCCACCCCTTGGATTGTTCATGGTCGAATCCTATCAAGCAACCATTGAGTGGTCAGGGCCAGTGTCACTGGCTACCACGTTTCTTGCTGCTGCTTCGAGGCCTGGGTGTTCGGCTAAACTCAATGAAACTGGTGGCCAAGCAACATTAGTAGTGGTTGTTGAAGATTCTTCTATCCAATCTCTTAGAGACAAAGTTGATGATTTACTCATCGCATTAGCAGATATTGAAGAAAACTCTGATTAATATTCCAAGTCTAAAATTACTGGTGCATGGTCTGAGATCTCTAAGCCACCTTCGCGCTTAATTGAGACAGATTTAACTGCTTTTTTAGCGGCTGGATTTAGTAAGAAATAATCTATCCTCCAGCCTCTATCTTTTGCTCGGGCTTGACCTCTATTTGACCACCATGAATATGTCTTGACACCTTCGCCGACATGTTCTCTAAAAACGTCATGCCAACCATCGTCTAATAAGTCGCTAAACCATTGCCTTTCATGAGGTAAAAAGCCGCTCTGCCTAGCGTTCCCCTTAGGGTTCCAAATATCATCTTCTGTATGGGCGATATTCAAATCTCCACAAACAATTACTGGCGTATCTAGTTGGAGATAGGGGTGAATAAATTGACGCCATTCCTCCATCCAGGCTTCCTTGAATTCTTGTCGTTCTACCTTATTGGAGCCGCTTGGCAGATAGGTGTTGATACAGATCATTTCACCATGCTTGGAGACAATAACTCTACCTTCACTATCATTTGGGTCATGTTCGCCATTCTTCCCAACTTGTACGATTTCCATTGGGTCTTTAGAAATTGTTGTAACGCCTGAATAGCCTTTTTTCTCAGCGGGGTGAAGATGGACTGAGTAGCCTTCTGGCCAATTCCAATCTTTAGGTAATTGCTCTGGTAGAGCCCTAACCTCTTGTAACATCCAAATATCCGCATCCAAAGAATCAAAATAGCCATCAATACCTTTCCGTATGGCGGCTCTTATTCCATTCACGTTCCAAGAAACTATTCGCATAGTTCGTCCCAAAAGTTGGTAGTGGATAAGTTTCAATGTTGAGCTTTACCAATATTTTTACCCGCTATTCTTCCAGAATGAACCGCTGCATCTGCTAAAATAAAATCGGATTGAACCCAGGAGCCTGCCATTATAATTCCTTTATCGCTAAAGGCAAAGCCATCAATTTCATTTCCAAGATTCTCATGGATCGTTATCTTTTCTTGGCGTAAGTCTGTGATAATATGCTCCCTCCATCCGCTTGCTTGAGCATCTAAAAAAGATTCGAGATATTCCATTCTATCCTCTTGAGATTCGAAGCGGGTTTCCCCCTTATCGATTTTCAAACCACCAACTGTAATTGCAGAAAGATGAGAGCCATGGGTTGATAATCTTGACTGGATTGCGGTATAATCTACTATTGTGGTATGGTTATCTGTATCGATTATTACCTGTCTTTCTCGTAGTGGTTTGGAATCTAATCCTACCTCTATGATGCTGGCAGTGATTTTTGATAGACCTGAGAACGTTTGTTCGGTCCTCTGTTGGTCTACCTCTGCCAATAATTGTCGTGATTTACTAAGTCCACAAGCAAGAATAACTACGTCGGCCTCAATCTTTTTACCGTTATTTAATTTAACTCCGTAATTATGTAAAGATTCTACTTTTACATTACATTCAATCAATACTCCAATCTCATCAAGGGCGGCTGCAAGTCTGCCCGCCAGACCAATCCATCCTTCATTGGAAACGAGTAATTTTGATTTAGATAAGGTCTCTATTCTACCTAGGTAATCCGGGCTCCAGCTCGTTAGGAAAGAGGCTGCTCTGACTATCGGATGTGATTGGTCTTTCGATTTCAGCGCTCTTCGATTTTCGACAACTCTAGAGATATTACCCTTGGGTCTAATCATTCCATGACCTAATACTTCGACTTTGTCCAACCTGATAGCCGCACTAGAAAACTTACGTTTACTCAATCTGCGACAAAGTTCCCACATTGGTCCTTTGTTTTGTAATAGATGTGGGCCAAAGGTTAGAGAGAATCCTTCTTTATTTTGGGAAGTACCTCTCCCTCCAATTGTGCTACTTCTTTCAACTACAACGACGTGATGGCCGTTTGCAGATGCGTCAATAGCAGCACTCAAACCTGCAAGCCCAGCTCCAACAATTAGAACTCGCGCCATGATTAGGTGCAGAATGTTTTGAGCAATCAAACCATTGATGGCTCATCCTTGTCTTCCTTCAATCGCTGAATTAAGCAATGCAGTTGCGACAATTATTCTTCTATCCATCGGGTGACCTTGGGGGACCGTGATTATAGACTTTTTAATGAAAGGATTGAATTGTTGATGTAATGTAATTCCATTATTGCCTGGAATCTCGAAGTGATACTTTGCTGGAATCAAACCGCCGAAGGGGATGAATCTGCGCAGTAAGGCATTACTATCTTCCAATAATTCCCCATATTGATTTCCTTGAACATCGAGAAGTTTCCATGAATCTCTAAATATTGATTTCAATCCCTTACGTCTTAAAGAGCCAAGGTGTTCACCGGTGTTTGGATCAGTAATGTCATACGTAGCAAAAAGGTCGATTATCGAACGAGCCTTAATTTGTAATAACGGCTGAGTACACGATTCGTCAGTGAATAGAACTATGTCTTCTTTTAATTTGAAGCGCTTTTGTTTTGAATATGCGATTACATTACCTTCTAGATCTTTGAACCAAAATGCCCCACCAAAAAGTCTCCAAAATTTAGTTTGAATTAGGTATTGGTCCATCTGAAAGAGTTGTGACATGACTCTAGGGTAGAGTGGAAATTGATATAATTAACTGATGTGGATTTATTCAGCTTCGGTTGGGATTTGGTCTATGTTTATGTTTAGGTCTGATTTTTCAACTGGTAAAAAAGAGGCGAATGTCGCCAATAATGCTGAAAGTAGAATACTGATCGATAATAGTTGACCCGTGTCTTGAGCCGGGGGGAATTTGCTGAAAACAACCAATGCAAAAATCGACAGGGAAGTCAATGCCGCGCCCCAGCGAGCATAATCATCTGAACGATCGCGCTTTTCATTTACGCTAGCATGAGAAAGATAGTCTGCTGCGAATCCCATTCCGAGTAAAACTGCAGGCGCTGTGCTCACTTTTCTTCCCCCTAAATGGCTTGCAAGCCCATCTACTGCTATTCCTATTGCAACCGTTCCAATTGCGATTCTCAAGGCTTTTTGGTATGAACCTGTAATGAAATAAGCTGTAATAAAAACGGCAAATCCAGCGAGTAATATTTGGATTATTCTAGAATTTTCAAAAGATTTTGCCAACTCAGCACCTATTGGGAGGTCTCCACCTATCACTCCTGAAAAATTATTAATTTCGAGTAATTCCTCAACATCATATTTGAAATCTAATGCCGCGTCTGCATTTTCTCCATCGATAAATGCTGCAATGGCTACGCCTTTAGTGATATCATCTTCGATTAACCTAAAATCATTCATTAAGATAGAAGTGGTCGAATTTTCAATTACTGAATCTAATGTATTAGACTGATTGGAATCAAAATTAGGCAAGCCCATCACTAATTTAGTCTGAATCAAACCGGTATCATAGGAAATAATACTAGGGTGTTGAGATATTTGTTGCTGCAAATCTAGAATATCTTGTAATGCCTGAGGGTCACCTCCTTGCACATCAACTACAATCCATACAATAGTTCCTGAAGC
>TARA_B110000459_G_scaffold1841_1_pt1 | contig 40224 bp, 55 predicted proteins | sample TARA_B110000459 | Tara Oceans TARA_B110000459 (sample SAMEA4398296) | marine metagenome | biome: Polar Biome; feature: [SRF] surface water layer (ENVO:00010504); material: water (ENVO:00002006), including particulate matter (ENVO:01000060) such as... | depth 5 m | reverse complement strand
GACAAGACTAACATGGGCAAGAAACAATATAGAGAATTGCAAGCGTCATACATTCGGGCAGCACGTAGAGTAGGGGTCAAGCCCCACGTTTTACAGGCAATCACTTGGACTACATGGAAGCGTGTTCATAACATCTAAGGAGTAATACAATGAAATTCTGGTCAACTATTAACAGGGAAGAAACCCAATTCGAGGTGGACATGGGGCAAGACCCTATCGGTGCAAAGATTGAGTGCCTTGTAATGACAGGGGTTCACAAGGGTGAGACACGCATGTTCCCTTGGCTTAACCTAAACACCCTATGGGAACAACAACAACAGGAAGATGAGGAATAAAATGAATAAGTATTATGTAGGACTGACTGTTTACAACACCTTTGTGGTGGAGGCCAGTAGTAGAGAAGATGCAGAAGAAAAGGTGCGTAACCTATCAATGGAGGACACCTTAGACTGTGCAGACTATGAGATCGTTTATGTAGATGAACTGAAAGAGGAATAAGACAATGACAACCAAACAAGACTTGAGCAACCGAATTGACAGGCTGTCTAAGGACTATGACGCATTGATAGACAAGCACGGTCACGGGGTCAGGCCCTCATATGTGTCAGCTGATTTGGATAACCTTTCCTACCGCATAGCTAAGGCTAAAGAACAGTTGGAATTGTTAGATATAGAAAGCCCATGTGATGAATGGCATGGCAGCTATGGGAAGGGCCAGCTATGAACTACGTTGTAAAGATTTATGACCTTAGGGGTTTTATGTTCTGCTACACAAGCTTTGCACGTAGGGATGAAGCCGAAGACTATGCGTCACGCTTTAAGAGAAACAAGGCTGTAGTCGTGAGGGTGGCACAGTGAAGGCGTACCTGTTTAGAGTAGGCATAGCCCTGTCAATCCTGATCAACGTGATCCTAGGAGGTAAGAGCAACCAGACGTTTAGTGCTAGAAATTACCAACGTAAGAGGGAAGGCAAGAGAAATATCGTCAAGGGTATTGACAAGATGTTAGGTGAGGATCACTGTCTAGTCTGTTGGACTAATTGGAGAATAAGAAAATGACTAATAAGCTAGAAGAACTTAATGCTGCTCGTGAGGCTGCTGCTATGGCGGCGTATGCAGCGGCAGATACGGCGTGGGCTGCTGACGTGGCTGCTGATGCTGCGTATGCTGCTGCTTTTGAGGCTCGTGACGCTTACTTAGCTGAACTAAAGAAAACACAAAAGGGACAAACTAATGACTAAGCTACTGGAAGAACTCAAGGCTGCTGCTGATGGTGCTTGTGATGCTGCTTTGGCTATTGCTGATGTTGCCTGGGCTGCTGACGTGGCTACGGATGCTGCTTGTGATGCTGCTGCTGATGCTACTTGTGGTGCTGCTGACGTGGCGGCAGATGTTGCTTGGGCTGCTTGGGCTGCTTGTGGTGCTGCTTATGCTGCGGCTTTTGAGGCTCGTTATGCTGCCTATGCTGCTCGTGACGCTTACTTAGCTGAACTAAAGAAAACACAAGAGGGACGAACTAATGACTGACATGATTAAAGCAACATACATCGACCACATGGGTAGTGACCTATCAGTAGTCAACGCAGCACGGGTGAGCTTTGGTAAGAAGCATGACACCTTTGTAGCTAACAAGGACACAGGGCTGGTCAAGTACCTAGCCAAGCACAAGCACCTGTCACCCTTTGGTCATGCCTTTGCATCCTTCCACGTCAAGGCCCCTATCTTTGTGGCACGACAGCTGGTCAAACATTCCTATCTCCGGTGGAATGAAATATCCCGTCGGTACGTCGATGATGAACCAGAGTTCTATGTGCCAGAGGTATGGCGAGGTCGTGCTGAGAATGTTAAACAGGGGAGTGCAGGCGAGGTTAAACTACCTTACCTCGTACCTCATGAGTTCAACCGTTCAGCTTTATATGAGTACGAAACACTGCTTGAGGCAGGTGTATGTCCTGAACAGGCACGTATGGTGTTGCCAACCTCGCAGCTAACTGAGTGGATTTGGAGCGGTAGCTTGGATGCCTTTGCTAATATGTGTCGCCTACGCTGTGCCTCTGATACACAGTATGAGACACGTGTTGTAGCTGACCAGATCAACACAGAGATGTTTAAGCTATTCCCTGTGTCATGGGATGCCTTGATGGGGGCGGTGTAATGTTTACTATTGAGATGGACACAGCCAATGGTGAGAGTTGCACAATCGTAAGCATTGACCAAGGAGGTAACCAAGATGACGTAGAAGTCATGTTGTTTGATGACGTGGTTTACCTTAGGCAGACAGATCAAGACGGTGAGTACTGTAGCTTGATAGCTATATCACCTCAACAAATGTTTGACATCAAGACGGCATTGGAATTACCTAGTGGCACATACATAACCAAGAGAAAGAAAGGAATGACAGATGTTTGATGAGTACGTAGTAGAGGTGGGGGGCGTAGAGATTATCCTTACGCTTCTAAGCAAGGGTGATCTAAAGAGAGGGACACAACCATTCTTTAAGGTTATCGCAGGTACTGACTGGGATGGAGATGAAGTAGTAGTTCCTGAGGATGACCTAGAGATTGCTATAGACTATGTTAAGGATGTGTATAGTGGTGAGGTCTATGGTTAAGTCCTAAGGATATACTAATACCAATACCTATATGCACCCTTGGCGGGCACATCCGCAGGATACAAGTATTTTCACATCAGTCAAGAGGAAAGTTACAATGCAAGAAGAAAATATCGGATGGGTCTCACGTCAACCCTGCCCTAACGAGGAGTGCTTAAGCTCAGATGCCTTTAGCTACAACACCGTAAGCATGTCAGGCAAGTGTCACTCATGTGACCTTAAGTACCCAAGAGAGATGAAGGCATTGACAGACTGGTCAGAGGGTGAGTACCCTACCAAAGCAAACGAATGGAACGAGGAACCAAAGATGCAATTAGTCCACAAGAATGAGGAGCCAGTCATACATGAACTGCTGACGCCTACCTATCGGTCAGTACGTAGCCTGTCAGAGGCCACCCTACGCTTCTACAAGTCACAGACCTACGTCAACCCTAGCAACAAGGTAGTCAAGCAAGAGTACGTGTACCCATCTGGCGGTATCAAGACACGATACATGCCCAAGGATTTCCGTGCTAAGAACCTCAAGTCAGACGAGTTGTTCGGCATGGACCTGTGGAATGCAGGATCGTGTAAGACAGTGACGATTACAGAGGGTGAGCTAGACGCCATGTCTGCCTACCAGATGTGCAACAACGACAAGTACCCAGCTGCCTTTGTGTCACTCCCTTCGTCCACCCCTAGCCACAAGCTATGGGCTAACGTAGACAAGTGGCTTAAGAGTTTCGATAAGATCGTCCTGTCAATCGAGCATGACGACGCAGGTAACTCTATCGCACAGCGCATTGCTAACCTGTACCCTAACAAGGTGTACCGTATGCAGCACGACACCTACAAGGATGCCAATGAGTTCCTTGAGGCAGGTAAGAAGACGGAGTTCTTTCAGGCATGGTTTCATGCTAAGAAGTACACACCTGAGAACATCTACAACAGCACTGATGACTTCCTTAAGCTGTATGAGAACCATGAAGACCACATGTACGTTGAGACTGGCATTCAAGACTTCGATGCACTGTGCCTAGGCTTGATGCAGGGACACTTCACAGTGTTCAAGGCACAGACAGGTATCGGTAAGACTGAGTTCATGCGCTACTTAGAGTACAACATCCTCAAGAACTACCCTGATGTACCTATCGCAGCATGGCACATGGAAGAGACTAAGCTCCGCACCCTGCTAGGCTTGGTGTCATACGAGATAGGTGACAACGTAACACGACCTGACATCATCGAAGAGAACGGTTTGGACGGGCTTGTACGTGAGGCTATCGGTAAGCTGACAGGACGTGAGAAGTTCTACCAGTTCTTCCTCAATGACAACGATGACCCGATTGAAATCCTGTCACACATCCGCTATCTGTCACAAGCATGTGGTGTTAAGTACGTGTTCTTCGAACCTATCCAAGACATCGCAGCCAGCCTAGGTGCAGATGAAAGCAAGGAACAGTTCCTGTCTGACCTAGCGGTACGCTTGTCTAAGCTTGCAGCTGAGTTAGGTGTCGGTATCATTACCATTGGACATACCAACGATGATGGTGCTATCAAGTACTGTCGCATGATCGAACAACGTGCATCAGTTGTAGTAGAACTACAGCGTAACAAGATGGCTGAGGATGTGAATGAACGCAACACGACGAAGCTTCTCGTCACAAAGAACAGACCAGTAGGGCCGACAGGTTTCGCAGGTCAACTTAAGTTTAACCCTGACACATTCATGTTGTCAGAATCATACGGAGATATTTGATGAGCATTTTAGGTTCTGTCCTAGGGCTTCTATACTTCCTAGGTATACTCAATTACTACATGTTAACAAAGTCTTTACTTTTTGTAACCGATACTGATCACGATGATAACCGTCTTCTCTTTCACGCTGTTGTCTGGCCTTGGATGGTAGTGCTTCACTTATACTACACTCTATTCGAGGATGATGATGATGAATAACTACCTGATACTTGACATTGAGACTGACGATATCAATGCGACACGTATCTGGGTAGTGTGCTCTGAGGACTACAAGACAGGAGATAAGCAGCAGTTCCTTAACATCGACACCATCCCTGAGGAACGTGATCGTTTCCTTAACTACCTCAAGGGCTATAACAAGTTCGTATTCCACAACGGTATTGGCTTCGATGTGCCAGTGATCAATAAGATACTAGGCTTAGAGGCTATCCGCCTTGACGATGTAGTTGATACCCTGATCCTGTCACGCCTGATCGACTTCGGTATCCAAGGGGGTCATAGCTTACGGGCATGGGGTCAACGACTAGGTGACTTCAAGCTGGACTTCAAAGGGTTCGAGGTGCTGACACAGGAGATGGTTGACTACTGCCACCAAGACGTAACAGTTACCAAGAAGTTGTTTAGTAAGTTCATCAAGACCTACGAGGATCAAGCATGGCAGGACAGTATCAAGTGTGAGCATGAGATACAGATGCTGTGTGAGGACATGACCAACAACGGTTTCTACTTCGATGAAGCCTCAGCTAACCAGATGCTAGACGAGATTGAACTTAGGCTGTACGAATTAGAGGAAGGATTCCAACAAGACTTCCCACCTACAATGGAGGAAGTAAACAGGATACAGTTCAGGGTTAAGTCAGATGGCAGTGTGTATACAAATGTATCTAAGGCCCGTGACAAGTACCCCATGACTAAGATAGACAACTCAACAACACCTAACCAGCTGGTGTGCTACGACCTAGTACCATTCAAACCTAGCTCACCTAAACAACGTATCGACAGGCTATGGGAAGCAGGTTGGACACCGTATGAAAAGACGAAAGGACACATAGACCATGACAGAGAAGTCAAGCAAGCCAAGAGACCTAGAGGTGCGTGGCGCTAAGTTCGCCAAGTATGGGTGGACTCTATCTGAGGCTAACCTTAACACACTACCTGACCATGCCCCAGTAGGCGCTAAGAACCTCGCTGAGTGGCTGACCTTAGCTAGTCGTGCATCATCCCTAGTCGAATGGCTTGGTCACTACAACGAGGACGACCACCGCATCCACGGTAGGTTCACACACATCGGCGCATGGACAGGACGCATGGCACACTCAGCACCTAACCAAGCTAACGTACCATCAGCCTTCCACGGTGTAGCTAAGACACCAGTAGAGGCAGTGAAGGTATCATACGATGGGGCTTTCCGTAAGCTCTGGTGTGTGCCTGAGGGTAGCTACTTGGTAGGCACAGATGCTGAGGGTATCCAGCTTCGCATCCTAGCTGACCTGATGAAGTCCGAAGAGTACGTACACGCTATCATTAGCGGCAAGAAAGAAGACGAGACCGACATCCATAACCTGAACCGCAAGGCTCTAGGTATCTCACATGTCACCAGAGACATGGCTAAGACATTCATCTACGCCTTCCTTCTAGGTGCAGGTAACGCAAAGGTTGCACAAATCCTAGGTGTCAAGTCCAAGGAAGCAGCACAGGCAGTAGAAAACTTTACCAACTCTATCGAAGGGTTGGCTAAACTTAAGAACGAGATGGTCCCCTACATCGCAAGGCGTGGGTGGTTCAAGGGGTATGATGGGCGTAGGGTAGTAGTACCATCCCAGCACAAGACACTGGCAGGTATGCTACAGAATGGTGAATCAACCATCATGAAACACGCAGCACTTCAATGGGTCAAGCAAGCTAAGGCACAAGGCTTCGACTTCAAGCTATGCACATGGCCCCACGACGAATGGCAAACAGAAGTGAAAGGAGACATGAATGTTGCTGAGAAATTAGGTGAGATACAACGTCAATCTATTGTTGACACAGGGGTAAAGTTCGGTATGATGTGCCCCTTAGCTGGTTCAACTGACATCGGCGCTAACTGGTACGATACACACTGATGACACATTATCCAGCACCTGAACTACACGAGTTACTTCCTATCATTAAAGGTCTAACTCCCTTCCTTTTACTATTGACATGGCTGTTGATTAAGAATATCACAGTCTCACTCGCTACATGGAGAAGCAAAAATGGCTACTAAACCAACAACTAAGTACGGTGTATTCGAAGGCAAAGCTTACTATGCACGTATCTTCCCTGACAACATGGATAACTCTGAGTACCATGAGAAGACACAGGGTCAGTACAACATGATGTTCGTACCTAAAGATGACGAGACACTGCAAGCTATGATGGCTCTTGGTTTCCCTGAGGTTTCTATGGGTAACAAGATGGTCAAGTCTCTTGACTACGCTGACGGTGCTCTGGGTATGAAGCTCAAGCGTCCTAACGTACACCCTTCTGGTTACGAAGGCTTGGGCGGATCACCCGTAGTTACTAAGGGTAAGACTAACTCCCCTTGGGACTTCATCGCTGACGGTGAGATTGGTAATGGTTCCACAGTTGCAGTTAAGATTTCTGTTTACGGTGAAGGATCAACTGCTTCTGTCAAGATGGAACGTGTAGGTATCATTGAGCACGTACCCTTCGAGCAGGGTGTTACTGCTGACGGCTGGTAAATTCCTCCCCTACCTGAGCACGTAGTTAAACTGCTCAACCCTAACCATTTACAGGAGGTCAAGTTGCAACAGGACTACGACAAACTTCTAATCGACGGAGATGTACTAGCCTATCGTGCAGCTTTCTCCTGTCAGGATAGTTCACAAGAAGATGCTATCGAAAAGCTAGACGACATTGTGTACGAGATACTCCACGAGGTATACTGGGATGCACATGATGATGACATCAAGGACAGCTACATCGTCTACCTAACTGGCAGTGGTAACTTTAGATACGACTACGCAGTCAGCTACCCCTACAAAGGCAACAGAAAGAACACTGAGAAACCTATTCACCTTCGTGCAATCAGAGATCACATGGTTGATAACTGGGATGCAGTGGTGTCAGAAAATGAAGAGGCAGATGATCTTATTGGTATCGGTGCTACACACTACGGACCTGACACCATCGTAGCTACCATTGACAAGGACATGCTTCAACTTCCCTGCGTACACTACAACCCTAACAAGAAGACTTGGAAGACAGTGGATGAGTTCGGTGGCCTTAAGTTTTTCTACCACCAAATCCTTACTGGTGACACAGCTGACAACATCGTAGGACTCAAAGGGGTAGGACCTAAGACAGCTGACAAACTACTGGCTGAGGTAAGCACTGAGTGTGATATGTTTAAGGTAGTTCTAGACGCATACGAAGGCGATGTAGACAGGATCATGGAGAACGCAAGGCTGCTTTGGTTGCGTCGTGAAGTGGGTCAAATATGGGAGGCCCCTGAATGCGGTTTCGATCTGGACTAGAGGCACGTACTGCTAAGTATCTTCGGTCAAAGAAAGTTAAGTTCACTTACGAGAAGGTCAGGCTACCTTGGATAGACACTAGGCAGAAACACTACACCCCTGACTTCATCCTCTCTAACGGTATTATCATTGAGACTAAGGGCCGCTTCATTTCTTCAGATAGAATGAAACACTTGATGGTTAAAGAACAACACCCTGACCTAGACATACGCTTCGTCTTTACAAATCCTAATGCTAGACTATCTAAAGGTTCTAAGACAACGTATGCCATGTGGTGTGAGAAGCATGGTTACAAGTACGCAAAAGAAACAATACCTGAGGAGTGGTTACATGAGCGTTAAGATTCATAAAGTTCTGGATGGCCCCTATGAGGATGACTACGAGTACTTCTTAGTATGCCTTGTGGAGGATGACGAAGGTGAGTTATACCATAGTGAGATTTACTTCGAGACAATGGACGCAGCCTACTCACTCATCAAACATCTATCTAATACTATTGAAGCTGTAGAAATAGACGACGAGGACATTGACAATGTTTGATCTTAGTAGTAGAATTATCGCCCTCGTTGAGAACTTTGGCCTACTCTGGTTACTAGAAGACAACGAGATTACCGAAGAACTTGTAGTAAAATACTTGGTAGACGAGGGGTTTATTGACCCTGAGGACTACTTCAATACTGATGTTGAAATGGAAGAATGGAAGAGATTGGAAGAATGAACTTTAAGGAATACCAAACAAAGGCAGTTAGCTTCGCAGTATACCCTGCTACACACAAGGTTATCTACCCTACCTTGGGCCTGTGTGGTGAGGCAGGTGAGGTAGCTGAGAAGGTGAAGAAGCAAGTACGTGACAATAAGTTTAGTCGTCACGAGACAGCTAAGGAACTGGGTGACGTGCTCTGGTATCTGGCTAACATAGCTAATGATCTAGGTTACAGCCTGACAGAGATTGCTGAGAACAACATTGAGAAACTGGAGAGCCGCAAGGAACGTGGTGTCATTCAAGGGTCAGGAGATAACCGATGAGCAACCAACTACCAACAGACTACCAAGCATTCATCCACAAGTCACGGTATGCTAAGTACCATGAGGGTCAAGGTCGTGAGTCATGGGATGATACAGTCACACGTTTCTCTGTTAACGTGATCCGTGACATGGTTGACCCTGAGACTAAGTACCAGCTAGAGCAAGCCATCATGGGCCTTGAGGTCATGCCATCTATGCGTTCACTGATGACAGCTGGTGCAGCTGCTGAACGTGACAACACATGTATGTACAACTGTAGCTACCTAGCCGTAGATGACCTTAAGTCCTTCGATGAGGCTATGTTTATCCTCCTCTGTGGTACTGGTGTCGGCTTCAGTGTTGAACGTCAGTCCATCTCTAAGCTCCCTGAGGTCCCTGAATTGTTCCAGAGTGAGACTAACATCGTCGTCAAGGACAGCAAGGAAGGTTGGGCTAAGGCTTTCCGTCAAGTGATTGCACTCCTGTATAGTGGTGAGATTCCTACGTGGGATGTGTCTAAGGTACGTCCAGCTGGTGCGCCACTCAAGACATTCGGTGGTCGTGCCTCTGGTCCAGCACCTTTGGTTGACCTGTTCAACTTCACTATCAACACATTCAAGAAGGCTGCTGGTCGTAAGCTGTCCTCTGTTGAGTGTCACGACATCATGTGCAAGATTGGTGAAGTAGTAGTCGTTGGTGGTGTACGCCGCAGTGCTATGATCTCTCTGTCTAACCTTTCTGATGATCGTATGCGTTCAGCTAAGTCTGGTGCATGGTGGGAGAACAACCCGCAACGTGCCTTGGCTAACAACTCTGTGTCCTACACTGAGAAGCCTGACAACCTGTCCTTCATGAAAGAGTGGATGTCTCTGGTTGAATCAGGTTCAGGTGAACGTGGTATCTTTAATCGTCAGGCATCTAAGAAACAGGCAGCTATGAATGGTCGTCGTGATGCTGACTATGAGTTCGGGACCAACCCGTGCAGCGAGATCATCTTGCGTCCAAGCCAGTTCTGTAACCTGACTGAGTGTGTGGTACGTGCTACTGATAACATTGACACACTGTCTGAGAAGGTACGTCTAGCTACTATCTTGGGTACGATCCAGTCTACCTTCGTTAAGTTTCCATACCTGCGTAAGCAGTGGGTGGACAACACGTCTGAAGAACGTCTTCTTGGTGTGTCCCTTACAGGTATCATGGACAACCCACTGATGACCTTGAAGAACAAAGGATTGGATAAGACCCTTGCTCACCTTAAAGAAGTTGCTGTTGCTACCAATGCTGAGTGGGCTGCTAAACTTGGTATTCCTGTTGCTGCTGCTATCACTTGTGTCAAGCCATCAGGCACGGTATCCCAGCTGGTTGACAGTGCCTCAGGAATCCATGCCCGTCACTCACCCTACTATATCCGCACCGTCAGAGGTGACAACAAAGACCCTCTCACCCAGTTCATGAAGGACCAAGGTATCCCTAGTGAGCCTGACGCCTTTAAGCCTGACCAGACTACAGTGTTTAGCTTCCCACAGAAGGCCCCTAAAGGTGCTGTGTGTACTAAGGACATGACTGCTATCGAACAACTAGAGATGTGGTTGATGTATCAACGTAACTGGTGTGAGCATAAACCCTCCGTCACCATCAATGTTAAGGGTGAGGAGTGGCTAGAGGTAGGAGCCTTTGTGTACAAGCACTTCGATGAGATGTCAGGTGTTTCATTCCTGCCGTTCAATGAGCACACGTACCAGCAAGCACCCTATCAGGACTGTGGTAAGAGAGACTATACAATTCTTAAGTCGTGTATGCCTGATCGTATTGACTGGTCTAAGCTTTCAGAGTATGAGAATGAGGACAACACATCAGGTAGTCAGACACTTGCTTGCTCTGGTGACTCATGTGAGATTGTGGATTTGACATGATGAAATACATTACACCGCTTAACGTGTTTTTGTACTTTTGCGCACTAGGGTTTATAGGCGTAGGGTTTATTGAGTACGTCTTCTGGGCAAAGCATATGTACTACGAAGATGGGGCGCTTGTCATCTTTGCTTTGTTCCCCTCAGTGGGGGGCATTGCATCTGCACTAACTGCCTACATACAAAGGAAAAGTAAGTAATGTACACTGTCATAACTCGCAATCAATGTAACTTCTGTGACACAGCCAAAGCCCTGTTGAAAGGAGCAGGGCAAGGCTACACAGAGTATAACGTACAGTCCGATAGCTCTAAGTGGGTACTGACCCTGATGAGACAGGCGGGGCTTAAGACTGTACCTCAAATCTTTTCTTCTAATGGTACTCACATTGGAGGGTACACTGAGTTGAAAGAGTTCTTCGGTAAGTTACAAGGGAGTGACGCATGACAGCTGTACGTAAGCAATTCAACAGGGCCTTGTATGAGGCATACGATAGCCCAGCCCGTGATGCCTTGGTCTCCTACTTGGAGGCTAAGGGTCACACCATCGTCAACAACGAAGAGAACTACAACGTAGACGTGGTGTCACAGAAGGATGGGTTCACTTACTTTAACGAGGCTGAGGTTAAGACAGCATGGAAGAGTGATTGGCCTACACACTGGACTGAGATTCGTATCCCTGAACGTAAGCAACGTCTCCTTGACAAACACAACCCTGATGATTTCAATGTCCTTAACTTCTACATCTTTCGACCTGACTTCAAACAGGCATGGCGTATCAAGGACACACTGTTGACACAGGATAGTCTCAAGGAAGCTAAGGGACGGTACATCCAGAAGGGTGAGAAGTTCTTTCATATTCCCTACACTCAAGCAGAGTTGATTAACCTATGACAAGAGAGGAAAAGAGAGCAGCCTATGATAAAGCTTACTATGAGGCTAACAAGGAAAAGAGACTAGCCTCTCAAAAAGCTTGGTATGAGGCTAACAACGAAAAGAAAGCAGCCTATAATAAAGCTTACTATGAGGCTAACAAGGAAAAGCAAGTAGCAAGGGGAAAAGCTTGGAAGTCGGCTAACAAGGAAAAGAGACTAGCCTATGATAAAGCTTACTATGAGGCTAACAAGGAAAAGAGACTAGCCTCTAGCAGGGCTTGGAATGAGGCTAATCCAGAGAAACGTAATGAGCATCATTCAAAACGTAGAGCCTTGAAGTTAAAAGCTATACCCGAACACCTTAGAGAGTGTCCCTTCGAGAAAAACCGCATTACTCAAACCTACAAACTAAGTAACCTCATGACAAAGATTACTGGCATCGAACATCACGTAGATCACATGTGGCCTCTGTCTAAAGGGGGTCCTCACTGGTCAGGTAACTTGCAAGTTATACCAGCCCCTGAAAACTTGAGTAAAAAAGATAAGCTTTGTAGAGAAACAAGTGGTGTCTTAGGGAAAACACTGTCAAACTTTGTGTCAGAAAGAAGTATCTAAATGAGCAATGAACCACCCAAGAAACAAACACGTACCCGTCGTAAGACTACATACAAGGGAGCCTCAGCTAAGAAGACCTCAGGTATCGTACCTCGTACTGACAACCAAGGTAAGTTACTCCAAGCTCTAGCCAATAGCAGTCAGGTGTTTATCCTTGGGCCAGCTGGTACAGGTAAGACCTACGTCACTGCCACCTACGCAGCTGACCAGTACACACTCAAGGAGGTTGACAAGATCGTGGTCACCCGTCCTCACGTAGCTGTAGGTAAGGAACTAGGGTTCTTGAAAGGAGACCTACATGAGAAGACTATGCCTTGGGCTTTACCTGTCTTGGACGTTCTGGAGAAACACCTTGGCAAGGGAGCAGTCGAAACAGGCATCAAGAATGGCAACATTGAGATGGCTCCTCTTGCACTTATGCGGGGCCGTAGTTTCGATAATGCCTTCATAATTGTAGACGAAGCACAGAACATCACAACACACGAACTTAAGATGTTGTTGACACGGGTAGGTGAGGGGTCAACGATTGTCCTTAACGGTGATGCACAACAGTCAGACCTCAAGGAAGCAGATGGCCTATCTAAAGTTATCCACCTAGCTAAGAAGCACATGCTTGATGTACCTATCATCGAGTTTGGGGTTGACGACATTGTTAGAAGTGGTATATGTGCTGAGTGGGTCAAGGTATTCATGAAGGAGAACTTGTAATGGCTAAGTGGAACATAGAGAATCTAGCACACGCAGATGTAAAGCAACACGAGTACGAGGATGTAGTTAACAAACCTGCTCACTACGGTGATGGTGCTATCGAATGTATTGACTACATGAAGGACAACATGGACCACATGATGTTCATGGGCTACCTAGAGGGCAATGCTAAGAAGTACATGCATCGTTACCGATACAAAGGTAAACCAGTAGAAGACCTACGCAAGGCACGGTGGTACTTGGACCGTTTAATTACTGAAATGGAGGGAGGTTAGTATGTTTAGTTTGATTGCTGTAGTTTGCCAAGGTTTTGTTTGTGTAAGCTTCACCCCTCCTAAAGTCTACACTACTGAGACGGCTTGTATGGAAGATGCCCTTGTTCTATACAGAACTGTACAGGACACTCCTGAAAGAGAGATCATTAACATGGACTGCTACGAGTGGCAGGATCAAGTGTAACTTCTCTTAGCTCAACTGGATAGAGCAAGTCACTTCTAATGACTAGGTTGTAGGTTCGAGTCCTACAGAGAAGACCAATAACAAAAGCCCCCTTGGATTTCTCCTTGGGGGCTTACTTTATTTCTTCTTACGTCTAACAACAATCTTGCCGTTAACTTCTTCAACCTTCATACCAGCTGCTTCAGTCTGCGATTTAAGTTGTCGATACTTCTGAGCATCTGTCAGCTTCTTAGGTTTAGTAGCCACTCTTCTTACCCTTCTTCTTCTTAGGGGTAGACTTGTGTTTACTGCCCTTCATCAAAGAACCATCTGGCATGTAGTGTGATCCCTTGGGTGCTTTCTTTCTAGTAGGTTTCTTAGCCATTGTTACCTCTTCTTTGCAGTCTTAGCTGCTTGCTTAAAGTTCTTAGCAGTAGGAGCACCTTTACTTCCTACCTTCCTCATCTTCTCACCTGATCCAGCTGCAATACGTTTCCGTTTAGCATGGATGTTTGCGTATAGTCCTTTACTGGCCACGGTCTCTCTCCATCATTATTTTTATAGAGTTAATGTTCTCATCAATACGAGCCATAGCTACAGCCTGAGCCTGTACACTGGCCTCAAGAGCAATCAATCTTGACTCGTGCCTTACAATCTCTCTAGTGTTACTCTCAATCTCACTGTCAAGTGAAGCTACAAACCACACGAGAGCTACAGTTTGCATGACGATAGCAAATATAAACGTCATAGGTACAGATTTGTTCAGATGCCAAGAGTTATCAGCCACGGTATTTCCCCATTGTTATTGTTTTTAAGAAGCCACGCCACATCTCTTGAGGAGACGGTAGTACCCAGCCAAGGATTAGTAAGAGGATGACCCAAGGTGGTATGTCCTCGTTTATTACGTTCAGTGAGTCGATAGCCCCACTAGGAGTGACACCAGTGTTGACTGTATCAGCCTTGATGACGTCACCTACCTGAGCACCCGTCTGGTTATTCTCCTGCCCCGCCTGTACGTTAGCTGCTACGTTAGGGCCACCCCCACCTAGAAGGGAGAGAGGGTTGCCTAAGCATCCTGACAGGAGGAGGATAAGAGAGAGGGAAGCTAGGAGTTTCACTGGGATGTCATCTGTTCGTAGATACTTTTAGTAGCCGCTTCTCTTCTGTCTTGGTGTGGAATACCTGGTCTAAGGAAGTAATCCTGCACTAAGAAAGAAGCCTCATCCAAATCTTCTATTCCTTTAATACGGGAGATGGTATTAATACCTACTGACTCGATAGTTCCAGCCTGACGATTTGTTAATTCTTCTTTAAGGAACCCGTAGTTAGCCTCGTAACTATCAAGAGGAAGTCCATTCTGTTCAGCCCAACTTTCGTAAGCAACCCGTCTAGGTCCAGTCCACTGGGCTATACCGTAACCACCACGGGACCCTGCAACAGTTGGGTTTGTTTCTTGAAGACTCCTAAAGTTACCAGTCTCTACAACTAGGTTACCTACTAAAGCAGCAGCTTGTACATCGTTAAGACCAAAGTCAGTTTTTAGGTCATTGAAGAGTCTAGAGGTAATTGTATTAGGGTCTATTCTTTCGTATTCTTGTGTTGGTACTCTTACCTGATCACTGCTCAAAGTAGTACCAAAGTCCATAGGCTCTCTGGTCATAAGGGCATTGTAAGTTGCACCGTCAAAGACACCTGTCTGATTGATGTTACCTGCACGTCTCTGGTACTCTAAAGCAGCTGCTTGAGTCTTGCCGCCGTAGATACCGTCAACATCTCCTACGTCAAAGCCTTGGTCTGCAAGTCTCTGCTGTAATTCCATCACACCTTCACCTCTGTCTCCTCTATCGAAGACTGCAACGGGTTCTTGTTGCTCCTGTGCTATAAGAGCATCCTCACTTTCAAGGAAAGCCCTAGCGGACTCAGACATTTGTGTGTTTACTTCATCAGCCATTAACGTGTCCCCGCTGCGTTGCCTGTGATTGAGGCAGTAACTTCTTTCATAACGTCTACAGGTAAGTCCTGTATATCTTCAATACGTCTTACTGCTGCAAAATTAGAGGAAGCATAAGGTGATACGTTAACTGAAACTCCTCTTGAACCTCCTCCTGCGTAGTTGTCTATGCCTTGCGTTCTGAGGTACTGTCTAACATTTCTTTCTGTTGCTGGTCCGTAGGCTCCGTCAACGGTTGCACCCACGATTTGTTGGAGTTGTCTAGTAGTCAGAGACTCTTGACCAACTACACCTGCAACAAGTTGAGAAAGTTCTTCCCTACTTCTATCGTCACCACCACTAGACTGGTTTCCTCCTAAGACTAGGTATCTTCCGTTCTCATCTCTTTCTCCTGTATAGAAGCCTACGTGTCCACTACCCCGATTGCTTCCTTGAAGGATAACAAGGTCACCTGCTTTAATATCGTCTAGTTCGACACCAGTCCCATAGTTTTCATACTCCCGTGCTCTTTGAGGACCAGCCCTACCTACAACGCCACGAGTGTCAGGGAAGATTGAGACTTGCTCACGGTCCATTGTAGGAGCATCAATGCCTCGAAGAACACTGTCTACAAATACTGCACACCAAGCAGCCTCTGGACCAAGACTAGAACCAGTAGCTGTCCTAAAGAAACCACGAATTGCTTCCTGACCTAAAGGATTTCTTTCGTCTAAACCTCTTAAGTTATTCTCTACAATGTACTCAACAGGGTTCTGGGAGAGTTCTGTAGGGACTGCTTCAGCAACTGTTTCAATAACCTCTTCCGTTGTTTCAGCAGCCTCTACTTGAGCAGTGTCTACGTTAGCTGCTGGAGTTGGCGGGGTAGAATTATCCACAGTAGGAGAGTTGTCAGTAGCCTGAGGAGCAAGAGCCTGAGCACTCATTGCTCTAAAGGTATTCTCATCAAGCACTCCGTCCCTAGGCAAACCATTCCTTTCTTGAAAGGCTTGCACCTCATCCATGTCAGGACCATCAGTCATAATACCTATGGTAGGGGTGACTTCAGTAGCAACAACCATGTCTCTCCAGCTGCGACTTGGCGCACTAACAGGTTCGCCTGTATCTAAACTGCTAGCCGTTACTGGAGGTGGGGAAAGAGTTTGCCTAGCAGGAGGAAGAGTTGCCTCTGTGATAGGCGTCCCTGTGTCCATTCCCTGACTGTTATAGAAAGAGACAACAGCTTCCTTCTCTTCTGGAGATAGTTGATCGAATGTAAGTTGAGCCATGTTATTATTCTCCTTTGAATCTTGTGACACCATCAGGGTCAACGAAGAAAACATTATTAGGAATGCGATCAAAAGCTTCTTGTTCACTCATAGTATCCCAGAAAGGTTGAATGGGGCTAGTCCTGCTACCGTTTCCTGTGACAGTACCTAGACGGTCTGTAGGTTCTACAATAGTTCCTGCACCTAGAGGATCACCGTCACCCCTATCATTGTTAGCAACCCGTGACCCTTCTCTCCTCTGTGACACAAGACCTGTTGGGTCTCTGTAGTAGGCCCCAGTTGGTACAGCTTGATACATCTCAGCAGTCATGCCCGTTTCAGTAGTGAAGGAAATAGGGTCTTGCTCAGTGCCTGAACCCTGTACTCCCATAGAAGTAAGAGGAGCTTCAGGTGCAGGTGCAGTAGATGTAGGTTCTTCAGGTGCAATACCTTCACTGTAAATCTGGTTAATTAATCCTGCGTCAATACCAGCACGTTGCATAAGACCAGCCATAGTTCTCTGTGCAGCTATAGTGTCTCTAAGTGCAGAAAAGTCACGGCCAAGAGCACCAGCCCAAGTCCTTGCGTTAGGGCTATCAATACGACGACCTCTGTCATTCATCAAAGCTACAAGGCTACCGTTGTACAACTCATTAGCATAGTTGTTAAGAGCATTAATCTCACCACGAGAGAACACACCAGTGTTAGGATTGATTGTGACGTTTCCTGTGGAGTCTACGTTAAGGTTTCCTCTTGAAATGGCTGCGGCTGATGTAGAGGCAAGTCTAGCATCCTGAGCCATTAGTGCGTTCTGCACTCTAGCTTCTGTCATTGCGTGTGCTTCTGGGTCAATGTTCTTAAGAGCACCTAAGGTAGTGAAGAACTCAGGGCTGAACACACCTTGAAGGTACGAAGGCTCAAACAGTCTGTTAGATGTAGCAATCGCAGCTGTGATCTGACCTGCGCCACCAACAAAACCATTACGTACATCTGGGTCCTGAATACCTCTACCGTTTGTAGAAGCTACCATAAGACCGTTAGCTACGTCGATAAGGTTCACACGATCTTTGGCTGTAAGACCTGCTTCCTGCTCTCTTCTAAGTTGACCAAGAGAAGCAGCTAGAGGAGAGTTAAGTCTCTCAAGGAAGCTAGGGTCGTGCAGACCATCAGTCGTGATTGCGATAGCTTGTGCGACTGGCATCTGTGCTGGAGTAACAGCTGGAGTACCTGCTGGTGGGAGTGTAGTTGTGGTGACAGCAGGAGTGACTACTGACGTAGCGGTAGCTGGTTCACCTGCTGGAGTAATTGCAGTATTAGGGGTCTGAGCAAGGGGAGCTTGACCAGCCTGAGTGTCAGGTGCTGGAGGATTAAGGACATCGTTAAATGGTGTGAAGTCTAAGTTAGAAGCTTCAAGTCCTACTTGACCAACCGCAGCAAGAACCTCTGCACGGGAGTCCCTAATAGCAGCTTGAATAAGGTCTGCGTTGGCTGTGAAGAACTGAGTACGACCCTCAGGTGTTTGTAATGCAGAGGCTGCAAGGGCTGCGTTAGCCCCACCCTCTTGTCCTGCCTGAGCAAGGAGAACTCTAGTTGCAGCCTGTAGCATCTCAGTTGATTGTAGGTCAAGGGTCTTTGCGTCTACTGCTTGAATCTGTACGATAAGTGCATCAAGAGCATCTAGCTTTTCTGTGATAGGAGCATACAAGCTTGCTTCTACACCCGTTGGTCTGGTCAAGACTGTACGTAGTACACTAAGGTTGTTCTGAAGACCCATGATAGACTCAACAGATACGTCACCACCACTTGCTTCGATGGACAGTCCTTCTAAGGCTACCTGTGTCAGAGAACCGATCAAGCCATCTGCACGGGCTGCAAAGGCTGGGAAGTCCGCATTAGACCCAGCTGTAAAGGTTGACGCAGCTAGAAGGTCAGCCTCGTTACTCTGGTAAATACGGTAGGCCAGAGACATGACAGCTTCTTCTGTGGGCTGTTGGCCTGATTGTATAATCTGTCTTTCAGCCAAAGAAATGTAAGCTGGGTTCTCACCCAAGGCTTGCATCATAGTGTTCGATGCGGCATCCATTGGGTCAATGACGCTGATGTCAATCCCCGTAGTGCGGAGAATAAGGTTAGCTTCTTCTGTACCAATCTGTTGACCACTTGTCTCGTAAGAAGCTACCAGACCACCGACCCTAGCACGGACCTGTGCGGGGTCATCAACACCATTAAGGCTGTACAGACCATCAGCTAAGGCTCCGTAAGCAGCCTGATTAAGCTGACCTTGAGTAGGTTGGGCGGCTTGGGCTGCTCTATTCCTAGCTGCTTGGATACCTAGCAAGCCTTCACCAATACTTGCCAGACCCCCTACTGTACTAGCCAAAGCGCTGGAGGGTAAGGCATTAGAGGGTGCGACATACCTAGGGATATCGACACCTGCATCATTAACTTCAAGGGAGAATCCAGCCATTTTATTACCTCTGCTGTTCCATAATTCGTGCTTCGTATGGAAGCCCAAGTCTTATAGCATTACGCATGATCTGCATCTCTTGATCAGAGTTTACCATGCTTCTTTGAATTGATAGTTTTAGCTCGTTAGATAGTGGTAACGTCCAGAGGTAGTCCATAGTTTGACCGTAAAGTTGAGTACCAGTCTCAATGTCCTCAGGATTACTAGATGTCATGTCTGTCAAAGCTTGACGAGATAGTTCTAGTACTTCATTACGGTAGCCTTGGTACTCTTGGTTAGCTTCTCTTACGATCTCATTGTAGTTGTACCAGTTGTTTACTGCTGCAATCTGAGCACCGAAGGCAACAGCACCAGCTGCTGACATTCTCTCGTCACCGTCAAAAGTACCTGCCGCAGTTCTGTTAGTTCTACTCTGGTACTGACCAGTGAAGATAAGTTCTCTGATCTTAATCACCTTATCGACAGTTGAGATGTTTCTTAAGGTGTACTCAAGGTCTTCGTTAAAGATGTACCAGCGTTGACCCTGTACAGAGCTAAGTGTTCTAGTCAAGCCACTCCAGATATCGTTGGAAATAGAACCTGAAGGACCAAACAAGGTTTCTACTACACCATCCTCAAACAGACCAGCAAAGACATCCTTGACCTGTCCAAGTGGAGCTACACGTTCTGCATAAGCTGTGTCAACTCCAAGGAACTCTCCGATAAGGTGGTCACCTAGACCATACTTAATATCGTTGTAGAACTTGACTGCTTCAGGATCGTTAGGATCGAAGCCCATCTTCTCAGTGATGAACCCAGCAGTGCTACCTAAGCCCATTCCCGTCAGACCCCACAGAGGACCCATGACAGCAGCCATGCCTAGCTTCTCACCTACTGTAAAGTCTCTACCGATAGTGATATTCTCTAAAGCTCTGAAGGAGTATGACAACCACTGAGTAGGTACTCTAGCGATACCTTGAGAGTAAGCACCTTTACTGCTTGTGGTCATCCTGAAACTTAGGTCTTGCTCTCTGTTGGCAATCCAGCGAAGACCTGTAGGACTAAACGCATCCTCGCCTACTCTCTTGGAGCTATGCTCAAGAACAGCTGTGATCATGGACGTGGTACGAGTGATGGATTCACCAGCCCTGAAGGGAAGCGTACTTACGTCTAGAACTTTACGTGAGGATTGGGCTGCTCTACCCAGTAGATTAGAGGCAGCACCGTAAGTTTCAGCACCCTGAAGTTCTACGATCTGGTTGTCAATGTTAGCTCTACCACTTTCCTTAACGTATCTTACAAGGTTAGTAAGCTCTTCTTCAGTGGCAATCTTAGTAGCAGCTGCACGTTTAATAGCTACTCGTGCTGCATCATCAGGTAAGGAAGCAATCATCTTAACAGGAGCACCTAACATCAAAGCTCTTGCGCCATGTATAGGCGATGCACCTACTATGACAAGACTGTGTAGACCTTGCAAAAGGAACTGGTCAGGGTTAAAGAAACCAAACTTAGAATAAAAACCAACTTGCAACAGTCTAGAGGATACGTCAGTCTTTGTCAAGTCAAGTTTAATTCCAGTTCCACTGAAGATTGACTCAGTTGCACTCTGAGTAAAAGACTCCCAGAGGCGACTAACTCTTGTGTGTTCACCCATTCTACGCTTAAGGATAGCCTGTTGTTCTACGATTTGTTTGGTGATATTCCTTGAGTCACCAGCTGTGTCCACTACTGCACCTAACAAAAGGTTTCTATAGTCGTCTGCGCCTACACCAGCAGGAAACTCAACTGCGTCAGTGGTACGAGCAAGCTTTACCCAACCCTCAATAGCGTCTTTAGTTGCAGCTGCGTTAGCATACTTGTAAACCTCAGCGCCGAACTGCTCTGCAATAGATGAGATAGGGTTAGCGTTAACTGCCTGACCACCACCGTAGTTCATCAAAGGAGTATCTCTACGGCGCATGTTAATACGACTGTTAACCAAGTCACCGAAGCTTCCTAACTTAGTAAGGGAGGGATCAGTACCTGCATCTTTGATTGTGATCTTGGCATCACGAGCCTTAGCTGCGAACTCTTCTGTAAAGCGGAAACGGTGTTTAGCTCCAACTCTAAGCAAGTCACCAAAGTCAGTGATGTTAGGGTTCCAGTCGTTGTTTCTGCGGATAAGAGCATTCATCTCTTCAGTCTGTTTAGCTGTCAGACTAAGGTCTTCAAGGTTCCTGACAGCGGCTGCCTCAAGAAGTTCTTTGACTTTACGGGTGATGTTGTTGAGTTGTCTTACAGAAGTTCTAGCTTGTTTCTCACCAAAGGAACCTAAGATTGTCTTGAAGGCTGAGTTAACGGTGTTACCTGAGGCAAGAGTGGTCTCAGTAGCTGAACCTACAAACCAGCGCATATCACTGTTGTCACGAGGACCACCTACGTTGTATGGCATGACGTCAAGCTTATTGGGCTGACGTGCCTGACGCACACCAGTTACATAGAGGTGTTCAGCAAATGTGTCTGGAACCTTGAATACGATAGCATCACCTGAAACCTCAGAAGGTCTCATGCTCATGCCAGATGTGACGTCCAACACAAGTTCATCCTCAGGGATAGATGACAGAGGTGTACGGTAGCCTAGGTCTACATAGTCGTCTGCAAGCTCTAAGATTTCACCACCTTCATTGACAACCTGTTTAAGACGAGCACTGGAGGAGATGTGCCAAGCTGTGTCACTTACGTCAAGGACAGCTGTATAGGCTCTGATTACTTTGTCACTTGGAAACTGACCGTATGCTTCAGCGTAGAGAGCCTTGAAGGAACTACCATCAGGGGCTGCTCTCATGTAGGACAAGTCACCATCACGTAGACGTTCAAAGAAGTCTCTTAGGTTAACTTGCTCTGCTCTGCGGAGGGATGATACTGCTTTTCTGTAAGGCTTAAACAATGCAGGGATATCTGAAATCTTAGCTTCAGCTTGCATAATCTTAGCACCAACACGAGGACCTAAGTTCTTTGTGTCACCACTTTGAATGTTACGTAGGAGGTTGGTAACGGTATCTGCCCTCTGGACTACCTCAGCCATGTCACCTACACCAGTAAGGTCCAAGCGTTTCTCAACCTGAATGAAGTAACCAACAGTCTCATCTGCATCTGGTACATCTGCTGCTTTTACAACAGTCAAGGCTGGGTCTCTAGAGGCAATCTTCTCAGCTGCTTCTCTAGTTGGGAATGCACCACCAGTACCTTCCTTACCAAAGGTAGCCCTGACCTTATAATCGTTGCTTCCTTCGTCAATAACTCTTGACAACCTAATACCTACGTCAGAGGTTCCTTTGATGATTGATTCAGCAGCTTCATCTGCAAGTTGACGGATGGTGGCCTCAGGTAAATACTCACCGAAGTGACCACTCTTGTTAATAGCCTCAAGCTTCTCAAATAGCTCAGGCTTCCTTGCTTGGTTACGGTACGTTACTGGTGATGGACGACGCAAGGTAGATGCACCAGCCACAGGGTCAAGGCTTTCGTCTACGATTGCACGACCTGCCATGATTTTGTCTGTCTGGATACCTTCACGTTCTACATAACGACCAAGAGCAGTACCTGCTTCAACCTCACCAGCTACCTCAGCGATAGCATCTACTGCACGACGAGAACGTCCAAGTGATTTTACAGTCCTAGCTCCAATGGCTCCGATACCGTAGGCGTCAGCTGCACCCATGACGGCATTGAAATGACCAAAGGGGTCATTACCTAGGAACTGTTCATCATTAGCAATCTTGTAAAGATTCCAGATAGAATCCTCAGAGAAGACACCCTCGCTACTGCGTTCTTCGATATAGTCTTTAGCCCAATCCTCAAACTCTCTAGGAGTAAGAGTCAAGAAGGCATCTTGAATATCTCTACCTTCTCTGTTAGAACGATAAGTCAGGTTCTCAATAGAACCAATAGTTATCTCTCTAAGGATGTTGACATCAAGGAACGTAAGAATCTTACTGAAGATGCCTTGTTCATTCTCATCGAACTTCTCAGCCATAAGTCTGTCAAAGATTTCAGTGTTAGCCACAACCCTAGCTGCGTAAGGGTTAACGTCTGGATTAGCTAAAACAAGAGACTGGTTAAAGATATACTCAGAGGCTGTCATGTCTTGCTCTCTGACAATACGATCAGCTGCACGTTCTGAAGCCTCCTCAGGGGAGACACCATCCTCGTAGTCTTGGTCAATCTGTTCTTGGAGTGGGTAGTTCTCCCTAGCGTTACCCTCAGCTACAACACGAAGGGTCTCATCACCAGAATCCCTAGCTGACTCAATGTCAATAGTAGGGATTTCCAAGGCAAACGAGAGGTCAGTGTTAATAGAGATTTGACGTTCAGTGTTGTGCAGAAGGCTAGGTCGTGCAGCAGGTTCGTAGGAACCAGCAATAGCAGCTTCGTTCTCAAGTTCAGCTTGGATGGTGAGTCTGGTCATTAGTTTTAATTCCTATCAGCCAGTGGAGTCTTGATTATTGCCAGAAGGCATACCTGCGGCAAATGTCGCACCTTGAAAGGCCAAACCAGAAATACTACCGAAGGCAGATGCTCTGGCATTATATCCTGCTGCGATGCCTTGGTATCCTATTGCTTGGCTTTGTGCTTGAAAGAGGTTATTCTGTAAACCTTGCTGCACACCTGAATATCCTACATTAGCTCCGAACTGAGAGGTAGCTGAGGACAGACCACCAGAAAAACCTGAGCCACCTGCCACACCAGCTGCCGTAGCTTGGTTCCGCATCTGTGCACGTTGAATAAGGTTCTGACGAATAGCCTGTCTACGTGATCTGTTAGCCTGTGCTTGGGCCTGTTGACGTTGAACCTCAACGCCTCTTTGTTGAGCCTCAGCTGCTCTTCCTTGAGCCTTGGCTGCTTTATTGCCTTGAACAACAGAGGCTACGCCTGACGCCGCACCTACTGCTATGAGTGCTGTGATTGCCATTTTATTCTCCTAGGTATTTAGAGTAAACTCTTTCAGTAAGAGTAAACTTCATGCGTTGTAAAAGCTTATCAAAAGGTGCATGTGCTTTTGTGTTTATGACAAGAACAGAAACTCCATTCTTCTTAAGGTCTTCCTCAGCAAACTTGATTAACTTGTAACCAGCCAAACCTCTTCTGTAGTCTGGGTGAATAAAGACAATATCATTCGTGGCGAAGTAGTGGTCTTTGTAGTGTGGGTGAGGTGCAGCTACTACTACAAAGTAACCAACAAGCTCTCCGTTTGATCGGGCAGTGTAGATACCTAAGTTTCCACTACTGTAAAGATTCTCGTAGAATGACCAGTCAGGATTTAGTTTTATCTTGTCTTTATTAAGGGCAATGTCTTCCCAGTGCCTCTGAAAAAGATCGTCCACTTCATACCTTACACTTTCAAGACTTTCCCGTTTATAGGTAAGGTTGCCTTTACGCTTTGGTTTAGTCATCTAGAACCTTCCGTTAGAAGCCTGTATCATACCCCATCCAAGAAGGATGAAGTCCTTACCTGCTTCACTCTCAAACCTAAGGCGAACTGAACGTCCATGCCCTCTGATCTTAAGACGAGTAGTGACGACTTCCTCAGGATAACCAAAGTTGTCGAGATTGTTAGTGTCAACTACAACAGGATACTTAAGCCTATACGCTTGCTGTCCAGTTGTAAAGGTATCTTTGAAGTCCCATGCACTTGACACAAGAAGAGAGGACGGTCTCTTAGCTACGTACTGACCACCTGAAAGCTCGAAGCCCTCTTCAGTCAGACGAGAGTAAACCACACAGTAGGGTGCGTTCTTCTTAGCTACCAAGTCACCAATGAAGTTGTAACCAGCCTCAGCGTAGGAAGTGTAAGCAGCTGTACCCCAGTCAACAAAGTCTGTGCTAGTGAATGCTGCGAAGGTAAGCTTGTTTGTAGCCCCGTTACGAGACAAGAGAATAACGGAAGGTGATCCACTCTGGAAGGAACTCTCCACTGTGTTAACGACATCATCTCCAGCGGAGGTAACTACATCATCACCAAGAGAAGTAACTACGTCACGTACAAGAGGCTCTGAGCCGTAGCCTGAATAGAATGTAGGAGCTACTACGTAGGTGTTACCTGAAGTTTCATCCTCAATTCTCTGAGGGTAGAAAGCCTGTAGTGTTACGTCTAGAACGAGTACGTTGTTAAACTTAGAGGACTTAGTCTCACCCTTATCTGGGTAGAACCAGTAGGCTCTCTTAGAGATACCATCATAACAAGCTACTACCTTTTCCTTGACCTCTTGATCAATCTTATCCCATAGAGTTTGGATAGTAGTCTGGCTGATGTTAGTTGCTGAGGCTTGCCCTGATACTTGGTCATAGCTAAATGCGTGGATACCAAAGCGTGACCACCAGAGAGGAGACCCATCAATAGACAGGAAGCTTTCAGGGGACTCAATACCAATCTCAGATACACGGTTGATGGAGTAAGTAGTAGCTGAGAACACATCGTCAACACCTGTAATCTGCCATACACCATTCTCAGCAAACACAAACAAGGATGACTTGAAGGAGTAGAGAAGCTTAATTCCTACACACTCAGGAATCTTAATGACACCACCATCTGTATCAAGAAGTGTATTTGCGTACTCAGCTGTAGGGTCGGCTACCTGATAGCAAGTACCAAAGTCCTTTTCACTTTCAATAAGTTTAGAGAAGAGAATGTTACCTGAGTTCTTTGCACTATCTAGTCCTGCGTAGAACACACGACCTGAGAATGCAGTAGCTGACTTAAACCTAGACCCTTCAACGTCAGGAGTAATTCCTGCTACACCTGAGACTGCACTACGGTCCATGCTAAAGAAGTTAAGAATGAAGTGACCGTTGCCATCCAGTGTGTTACCTGAACCTACCTTCTCCCACTCAGATGGGTCAAACAGATCATCGGCGTCTTTGCCTGAGAACCAAGGGTGGGTCAAAGGAGGGTAGGTGGAACCTCTTACACTCTGCCAGTAAGTAAGAGCAGTACCTGAACGACCTGTATTTGTTTCACCCCAACCTACGTTAAGAGTGTCATACTTTCTTTGAACACTTGTAGATGCCAATGCAAGGGAAGTAGAGTAAGTGTCAGTATCCCCGATAAACTCAAAATCTCTTACTTTGTGAGTAATAGCTACGGGAGTGTTGATTGTGTTAGTGTCAGAGTTGTACTCAATATAAAAACTATCTAAGGCTGCTGAGGTTACAACAAGGTATCCTTTAATTGAAGCGAACTGACACTTAGCATTCTCAGCACCAACAGAACCTGAGTACTCAAATGCAGTCAGGTCTACAGTAAAGGTTTCCTCAGCACCTGAGTAAGGCAGTGACCCCTTATTGTAGAAGTAAAGGGTTGAGTCATTCTGGACAACCAAGAACTCTTTACCTGAGATACCACCTGCGTTAGTCCACTCACCTGTGTGAACCAAAGATGTATCCGTTAGGCCAAAGCTAGAGTCAGCATAGCTGGTCTCAAAGGATACGCCTAAGCGTCTACGACGAGAACCGTCTTTACGTAAGTCACAGTTAAGTTCGTCAACTGAGGCTCCCTCAGGAAACGTAAGTTCTCCAGCCTCAGTGATGAGACCTTTAACAAAGTTGTTAACCGTTGCTTGGCTGTATCTTTGTGGCATCAGTGCTCTTTCGTTTCTTACGTTCTGCGGAGAAGTTATCACGACGAACTGTGGCTGATTCTTTAGAGTTAGCTAGGTAAGACTCAAGGGCCTTCCTCGCTGACGTAGAGCCTGTGTAGAGGCCCTTAAGTTTGTCGGGGACCCTACCTGTATCAGAAGTGATACCCCACATCCCAGTGCCGTTATCTGCGGGTTTAACGGACCACACACAGTTGAAGTTAGGATGGCGGTATTCAACTACACCGTCTTTAATCTTAACGTCCATAGTGATTCCGTGTGTTAGCTTTGCGGGTACGGTACATATCGTTCTGTACAGCAGACTTTAGACGACGAGCAGCTTGTTCAATCTTAGGATCACTGCCAGCCTTAAACAAAGAGAAGCAGGTAGACTTAGCTTCAGCTAGAAGCAGAGGCATCAGAGTGCTGTCTAGGTCAGGCTCAAAGCTGTCTGAGATAGTAAAGGATGGGTAGATGGTACCAAAGGCTTTGGTCTTAGTAGCTGACAAGATTGATTCTACAGATGCGTCGTAGGCATTCATAACAATGTGTTCATCGTTAAATGATGTGTAGTACGTAGGCATCTGATTGTTAAGAACCACAACGCTAGTCTCACCGTCAGTGTCAGTAATGACCACGTTACCATCAGAAGATGGCATTGACGTGAAAAAGTCGATAGGCTCTACATACTTAATCTTTTGATACTTTACACCACCCGTGGTAGAGACGTTGTAGTAAAGCTCAGTGATTTCTTTGACAGCCTCTGGATACTTAAAGTAGACAGGACGAGCAAGCTCAGAGAGTGATGTGATGTTAAAGGTTTGGTTTAGCTCAGGCACTGTACGAGCAGCGCTAATGTTATTATACACATCCTCGACTACAGAAGCAACCTGTAAAGCTTCGGTGGTATCAGAAATACTGTTGACAGACTCTGAATCCATGTCAGACAGAATGGACTGTACGATATCTAGGAGTGTAGCTCTCATTACGTGTGCTCCACAACAACTGAGATAACGAAGTCTACATGGGTTGAAGCCCCACCATTCGTCTCAAGTAAAATGTAGTCGCTGTCTGTAGGTGTGTTGTTGGACGAAGGATTAACTGTGTCTACGTCACCAGCTGCCGACCCTGCTCGAGTAATAGTAAGAGTACCTATAGTAGCTGCTGAAGAGTTCTTAACAGTTACAACTACGTCTGATCCTGTAATAGCAGATGCAATAACAGATGTGACACGGCTGACTGTACCTGCAAAAGGAATGGGTAGGTAGAATGATTGTGCTGAGGATATATCAGTGAAGTGCACTGTAAAGACAGAACGCCTATGGTCCTGCCATGCTCCTGATCCTGAGCCATTAGCTACATACACCTTACTAGCAGCAGCCGTAGCTACACCCTTAGGTTCATGTAAGTAAGGATCAGTAAGGTTGCTATGGTTGATGTTAGCCATGATGTAGTAGCTCCTTAGGTATACTCTATATATGTACCCTCAGGGGCACATCCGCAGGATACAAGTATTTTCAGACCTGTCAAGAATAAAAGTAGTAAGAGGAGGAGATTTCTCCCCTCCCCTAAGTTAGTTTAGGCCAAAGGCGCTGTCATCACTGTGACAAGGTTCTCTGGACGGTACAACTTCATACCATAACGTGCAGTAGTAACGAACTCTGTACGCTGGAAGTCTTTGTTGTACTCAGTGTCCACTTCTGGCATCTGACGCCATGCACCAATGAAAGGCAGGACAGCCTGATCAGCAGAGAAGAACATGTTAGTGATTGCATTGTTGACAGTTGTGCCACCAATGGTTTCAGCAGTTTCAGTCTTCAAGTAGTTAGAAGTGTAAACGTCGAAACCGTAGATGTTAGCAACAAAGGTCATGCCTGTTGCGATACCATCACGGACAACGCCTTCCCAACGTGGGTTGTTGGACACGTTTGTCAACTGGGACAATGTGTTCATCTCCAACTCAACGGATGGGTCAACGATTGCGACGAGGTTCTTCTGTGGTACTTTACCAGTCTTGAGGGCGTGAAGGGCCTTAGCAAAGTCTGCTACACCAATCTTACCACCAGAACCAGAACCGATCATACGGTGATCGACGCCATTGATTGCGTTACCGTTGTCTACTGTCTGCTGACCACCAAGAGCCATGATGTCTGTTTCCAGACGTTCCATCAAAGCACGTTCCTGAAGTGGTACGAACTGAGACATGATCTCATTTGCGTAGTACACGTCCTGCATTGCTTTGTTGGTGATGTAGTTACCAGACTGAAGGTACTCAGTGATTGTGAATGTGAACTGTGCATCATCAATCGGGTCGTATGTTACAGCAGTATCTTCAGTGTAGTTGTTAAGTGTTGCATCACCAATAGACGGAATCTTGAATGTGTCGCCGTCTGGAAACTGGTCCAGCCACTTGACATACTTCATACCTTGCAGTTCGTCACGCAAGATTTCTTTAAGTTCGGCGGACCAAACTTCTGCACGTTTGGCAAGAGCCAATGTTGCTACGGTATTACCAGCCATTATATTTCTCCTAAATTAGCTGTAGAACTTCTCGCCAAGCTTGTCGGCTTGTGCCATCATTTGTTGTTGGAACTTGGGAGAGAAGTAAAGGGATTTGTTCTCACGACGAACTTGCTGATAGTAGGCAAAGTTCTTATCGCTAGAACTACTCATGTTAACGCCTTCGGTTCGTACTGAACCGCTGACAAGAGGGTTAGTCTGTCTAGGCTTTTCTCCGATCAAAGTAAAGAATGCGTTAGGGGATTCCTGTGCAATCTCTTTGAGTCGGTCCATTGACATACCTAGTTCTTTTGCTTTGTTACTAATAACCTCAAGGGCCTCAGTACCAAAACTCTTGTTCAACTCTTCGTCAACCATCTTCAAGTTCTGCGATAGCAGCGCCTGTTGATCACGTTGAGTCAGCGTCTTTTCTACAAGGCTCTTTAGGTCATCCTCGCTAAGGGTTTGGTTGGTGTTACCGTCCTCAGCGGCACCGCTATTATTTGCCATTCGAGAGGAACCTGCGGTGCGATCAGGGGCCTTACTCTCAGCTTGGGACATCACGCTGTCATTATACTCTTTCTTGTTAAGCTCACTTCGCATTTCTGAGAGTTGTTCTTCGAGAGTCTTAATGTAACCGTCAGCCTCTAACTTTCCTTTAGCTAGTACTTCAGGGTTGCGCCAGTTGTCACCTTTGGCTTGTGCGAGTTTGTCTACGAAAGACTCTTGGGTTTGAGTTGTTTCTGCGACTTGCTCACTGGCCTGACTAGCGTCTGTGGTTTGACCACCGTCAGTAAATACCATTTGTTATTCCTTATCTAGTGTTATTGTTTCAAGCACCGTGGTTAGTGCTCTGTTATACCCGTTCCTGTCTGCTTGCTTGTAAGCCCATGAGGGACAATCATAGTCAGAGGATGGAACAGTATCTTTGAGCATTTGCTCAATGATTTCTTTAAGGCGGTCAAGAGGCTCTCGTTGTGACAGGATTGCCTGTTTGACCGCTGCTTTATCTTTTTGTGTCTTACACTTCTGGAACCAGCTGGACTTCATTAGAGGCCCTTCTCAGCCATGATCTGCTGCTGCTCTTCGAACTGAACCTCAGCCTCAGTAGCAACCTTCTGCGTATCCATCTGCTCTTTGATAGCTACGTTCTCAGAGAAGAGTGAAGGTTCACCTAGTTCCTCAGTAAGAACTCTTGCGAACTCCTTGCCTGACAGGTGAACTGCTACGGTAGGATCAGAAGCTTTGATCTGGTAGAGTTGTGTCAAGGTCTGGATTCTACGTGCTCTCTCAGCAAAGTGACGAGCACCAATAGGAACGATCTTGCCGTTACCTTTGATGTCTTCCTTCGAGATATCTTGGAAGAAAGAAACACCTGTGTCTGAGTTAAGGACTCTAACAACATCGACGTAGTTCATCTGACGACGAGCAGCTTCGAGCATTGCATTGAGGATTGGCTCAAGGAACACACGTTCAAAGTGAGCAGTCTTGTGTTGGAAGATACGACCAGCTGAGGTCATCAGGGACTGTACTTCAAACGCTGTCTTCTCACCAGCAGAACGGATACCCATAGCTTCACGAGGTGCACCAGCCATCATCTCCATCTTGTTCTCTAGAGATTGAATCTGGAAGTCTGCGTTAAGTGCCGTGGCGTCAGGGGCAAGATAACCTACGTCACCCTCTTCACCAATATAGATACGTTCAGCAGGGGCAAAGTCGAAGTCCTCTACGTCGCCACGAATCTTAAGCATAGGGTAGGCGATCTGATCGAACACGTCAGCCTTAAGGTTCTCCAAGTGGTCAATGCGGTACTGCATACCTACAAGGTTATCCAGAGGACCCATAGCATAAAGGTTGTCAGGACGTTCACGCCAGCCAGCGTGGAACACAGGAGCAGTACCTAACCAGCTAGGGTTCTGCTCGTTGAAGATGACGTAGGAACGGTCAACTACAGTAATGACACGGTTGTTATGGAACTCACCTTTGTCAGCATCATAGATGTCCCCGTAGAACGTAAGGACCTCCACGTAGTTAGACTCGTAGTACTCCTGAAGAGAACCAAAACCATCAGCAGTGAATGCGTTAGCCTTAGCAACATCAACGTCTGAACCAGATACGGCTGACCGATTAGCCAACATCTTATCAAAGATTTCTTGGTAGTATGCGTTGTCTACGGTCTCGTCAATCTTACGTTTAATCTCACCTACAGTAAGAAGGCTACGTACAATCTTAGGTGCTTGATCGAAGTCAGCTGCTGTAGGGTTAAAGCAGATATCAAAAGGGGAGATGCGGACAAGGCGGGGGCCTACGTACTTAACTGTACGGCTACCGTCATCATACTCAGTGTAGTCGTTGACATACTCAACAGTAGCAAAGCAGTTGCCGTACTGAATGTAGTCGTTGACAAGACGGTTAACTGTAGTCTCAAACTTAGACTCAGTAATCTTGTTTTCCATGTAAGCTTGAATTACATCACGCTTCTGCTTAGTGTTAGCATCTGGGTCAGAGGCATGAAACTTAAACCACTTCTGCTGTGGGAACAGAGTTGACACATAGTTAGCGTGAAGGTTATCAGCAATCTGTGTTAACTTAGGTGTGGTAGTTGAGTTAGTCCAAGGCAACTTCTTGTTAGAAGTCGTGCTTGTGTCAGTGGCGTAAATGTAATTACGCAGTTCCTTCCACTCGTCTAGCTTACCCTGACGGGCATTGTTCCATGAGGTCCAACGATCTGCAATCTCTACTGCGAGAGAGTGGGGATCAATCATACTATTTAGGTCTACTGTAGTGCCAGCCATTAGAAGCTAACCCCTCCGAATCTTTCGTTGAATTGAACCACATTGTCTTTGCGGCGGCGTATTGTTCTTGAAGGCTTAATAGCCATGTCAACAACTGAAGCTAAGGCGTCGATAACATCATCGTGTGGTGGATTACGTGTTGACAACTCTTCTTCTAGAATCTGTGTGTTGCCGCCTCTGTAGTGCCAGATGCTCAGGTTGTCATACCTAGGCTCAAGTGCAGCTGAGATACGTTCCTGCTTACTACCGTGACCCTTGTTAGGTCTGAACTCTTCAATGCTCAAAGACAAACCATGTTGCTTGACTAGCTCTTTGAGTTGCTTAACGATAGCTACCTGAGCTACTGTAGTCTCAGCCCTCATCTTACGGAATGACCATTTAGTGACGAGGTTAAGGATGTGCTCAAAATAATCTGAGATACGGTCAGTCTTAAATCTGTCGATGTCTAGTACGTAGATGTTATTCTCAGCGTCGATACCTATAACAACAATAGCTGTGTAGTCAGCTTTCTTTGATAGACTAAAGGCGAAGTCAACTGCTGCGAATACGTTAAGTTTCTCTTCCTTGAAGAACCAATACCCGTTATCATTCTTTAGATACTTACGGTCAAAGTACTGGAACTTGTCTGCGCCTACTGGTACGTTGTCAGGGTCAGAAGGATCATTGTAGTACTGTGCTCTGAACTGACCCTTGTCTAGGTACTGTCCACGCTTCTTAGCTAGGACCCTGATGTCAAAACCAAACCACTTACCGTCTCGTCTCTGCATACGGGGCCAAAGCATCTCGCCTGTACCGTCACCTGAATCCTCTACTGGTCTCTCAAAGATTTCGTAGATGTTATCTTCACCAGTCTTCTCACCCTCGTCACTGTACGTGTCTTCTACCATTTGAAGTAGATCATTGTACAAGTCAGCTGGGTGGTAACGTGTACCTACTACCCACTCCTTAGCATCAGCACCTTCGATGGATGACAGCAAAGAGTATTGACTCTTAACTTTGTTACGGCCCTCACCTGTGTAAGCATTCTCATAGACAACAATGTCATCAAGGACTGCAATGTCACAGTGCATACCAGTAAGAGAAGTAGTAAGACCACCAGTAAACACTGAAGGGTCTCTGACGTTTTCTTTCTTACGGTCTGGGTGATCTAACATAATCTCAGAGTTAGTCCACTTAGTCCGTCTACCCTCATCCGCATGAACGTGCTGAGGCCAGTAACGTCTGTAAATCTCTGAAGTTAATATACCTTTAATGAAACCTAACTGCTTCTCCGCAAGGTTAGCGGTAGCAGATATGTATAGTATACGAAGTGTTGGGTTCTTTGTCAACTCCCAAGCGACACGATATGCAATTAATCTTGACTTACCGTGGTCACGAGGAAACAAAAGAAGCTGATGAGACTTAGAGTCCTCTCTTGTCCACCACTGGCAGACGTCCTCATGGCATTGTCCAAGTACCTGTTCAGGAGCTACCAACTTAATAAAGGTAACTAGATCAGTCTCAGCTGCATGACGTATTTCTTCTACTGTTGCCATCAGGGTTTAGTAGGCCATGTTACTGTGTTAGGGAATCCCGCCTGCTGTGGTACGTCCCTGAGTAAAGAACGGTAAGTCGCCCACGCAGCCTGATCTACAGGAGCATCAGCAACCTGCGTCCAATCAGAAGCGGTTAAAAAACTGTCACGTTCTGCACGGGCAGCTACAACAGGGTCTACTGGTTTATCATCAGGGTCAGCTTCGGGTGCTGGAATATCCTCTACAGCCCATACAGTACCATCCCATCGTGCTAACTGTTTATCTGTTGTTGGGGGTGGTGCAGTCTCTACGCAACCTGCTGGGATAAGTGTATTGCTTGCATCCATAGGGTCTTGGTCTGCTGTTGTGATGCCTACGAAAACACCATCAATGTCTGTTTGATATACGTTCATATCTGTGTCTCCTTAGTATTTAATGCAAGCTAGAAGTGCGATGTTGCGTGGGCGAGTTTCTGAGGCAAGTCTTGGTACACCACTCCCCATGTCTGTTGCTTGCACACCTAAAATACCTCTGGTTGAGCTTTCAGTAGGAATAGACCTTGAGTTAGCGTTGTCACCTGACGCATGACCTATTGGCGGATTGTTAGTGTAAACGTCCCCTGTTTTCTGAGAGTGTTTATGGTCTTGAAAAGCATCGCTTTGCGACGAACCAAAAGCTCGACCACTATCAATACCACGGCTATCATCCCAGCCACGCATGAACTCGCCACGAAGGTCAGGTACGCTGAACGAACTACCACTGCCACCAAAGGTGTAACCAATAGCTGCGAATAGGTCTGCGTAAGTAGTGGTGCTGAGTGATGCACCGTTAGCTTTAATAAAGCCTGTAGGGGGTGTATTGGCTGCATGGTAAATGACTACACCTGCTGGTGTACCCGCAATGCCAGTCAGAGCAGAGCCATCAATAGCTGGCAGTGTACCCGTTAGCTGGGCTGCTGGTATGGCTGTAAGGGAAGCAGCACTACCCGTCATACCGTTGGGGAAGTTAGGTGCGCCAGAGCCAGCCTCATCTGTGATTGTATCTACCTTGATGGTGCTCATGTGTCTACTACCTCCTCTGCGATAAGGTTAACTGTTGTGCCACCGTCAAGGGTAACGAACTCATAGGTTACTCTTGTGTTGATAGCTGAAACGGTTGGGGTGCCTACTACAGCGGCTGGTAGGGTTACTGTTGGAATAGTAGCTAGGACGTACTCGTTGACGTTGCTACTGCTGCCATCAACCACGTACATCTTAATGCCGTCAGGCTTAAAGAAGAGACCATTAGGAACTATAGCTTCAGTAATTACTGAGAAGTTCTGTAAGTAGACTGCTGTACTTACATTCCAAGCCGTGCTTAAATCATACTCGTTTACATCATCTCCAGTAGAACCAAGGACGTACATCTTAGTGCCGTCATCCTTGAAGAAGACGCCAGTGGGGACTGTCTCTTGACCAGCTACAGAGAATAGCTGTAAGAAAGAAGCTGTAGTTACGTTCCAAGCTGTACTTAGATTGTACTCGTTTACATCATCTCCAGTGTACCCCACAACGTACATTTTAGTACCATCAGGTTTGAAGAAGACGGATTGAGGGTTTACCTCTTGACCAGCTACAGAGAATAGCTGTAAGAAAGAAGCTGTAGAGACATCCCAAGCAGTACTTAGATTGTACTCGTCTATGGAATCTCCAGCAGAACCAGTCACGTACATCTTAGTACCATCAGGCTTGAAGAACAAGCCAGAGGGGGCTAGCTCTTGATTACCTACATAGAACACCTGTAAGAAGACTGCTGTAGTTACATCCCAAGCAGTGCTTAAATCGTACTCGTTTACATCATCTCCAACATTGCCAATCATGTACATTTTTAGACCATCAGGTTTGAAGAAGATGGAATGAGGAGTTGTTTCTTTAGGAGCTACTGAAAACGAACCCTCGAAGATTGCTGAAGATACGTCCCATGCGGTTGCTATGTCAGAAAGGACTAACGAGAAACTATAGCGCCAATTAGCATCCGTGGGAACACTAGCGAAGCTAACAGTAGTATCCGCTGCCACAGAGCCATTGTCGAAGAAGTTGTAAGTACCCACGTTCAACGAAGGTGTAGTGCCAGTGACTGCTACAGGATTAAATACAGGGGGAATGACAATACCCGTAAGCCCACTACCGTCACCTGTAGTTGTAAGCAACTCTCCTGCCGAATCTGGAAGGGTTAGGGTGCGGTTGGTATTGCTGTTCGGTGAGGCAAGAGTAAACGTACCTGTGCCTGAGTCATCAGGGGATAGAGCTATCTTACTCATGGTGTGCTACCTTCTTCTTCTTCGACCCACGTTGCGGAGCCTTCGTCCCAAGTGTAAAGCAAACCATCATCGGGCATTGCTGTCGGGGCTTGCCAATGGAAGTTATCGTCTAGCAACCATGAGTCGTGTGGTTTAGGACTTAGGAACACCTTGTTTACTTCGTCCCAAGTGTAACCAATCCCTGCGTAGTTACCTCTGAAGTTATTGTTGTACGAAGTCTGTGCCCACAAAAATTCGTCCCCTACAGCACCTGAGTTTATAAAGTCTTTTTCAGACACAATGATTTCTGTGACAATGTTGTTGCTGTCTAATTTTGCGAAGTGACTCATGTCAGATACCTCAAGATGACTATACCAGAACCGCCGCTGCCTCCGGTGAAAGAAGCATGCGAACCACCTCCACCACCTGATCCTGTGTTTGCTCCAGCCGCACCGCCGTTTCCTGCTAAGATACCAGCGTTACCGTTGTTAAAACCTGAAGTTCCTCCAGCGCCTGTGGCGCCACCGTTTTGCCCAGAACCACCGCCGCCTCCTCCTAGTCCACCAGCACCCGCATTACCCGTGTTATAGGCGTTTCCCCCGCCACCAGCGCCCCAATATAGATTAGAGCCGTAGATGGCAGAAAGAACTCCCGCTGCGCCTGCTTTAAGACCATTGCCGCCCCCTTCACCATTACCAGATGCGCCACCACCGCCGCCAGAGCCGTAGGCAATAGCAGTTCCCCCAGAATTACCTCCATAGCCAGTCCAGCCACTATAAGATGCGATACTACCAGTACCACCAGTAGCAGAAGTGGGACCACCGCCGCCGCTGTTGGCTCCCGCTGTCCCTGACCCTTCCTGAAAATGACCACCACCACCACCACCGCTTGCGGTGACACCGAAGGCGGTAGTTTGACCCCCGTTTGAACCACTCGCTGCCGCCACCCCGCCAGCACCACCAGCGCCAATGGTGATAGAGTTTGTTCCTACAGAAAGGTTGAGTGCTGATCTTGTGTAAACAGCACCGCCACCGCCGCCTCCACCCATAGCACCACCGCCGCCACCTCCACCGCCAACGATAAGAGCCTCTACATCACCCCCTATGCTTACGGTAAGCGTCCCTGATGATGTAAAAGTTTGTATTGTGTAAAGACCATCATATGTAATAGTCCCACCTGATGCACTGAGTGGTGGGCTAATATCGCCTGATCCCGAAGCCGTGTTAATCCAGATATTTTCATCAGCCGTAGCACTTGTTAAAACATACTGTTCACCAGTTGTTTTGTTAATCCACACATGACCAAGGCCCGAAGTAGGATTGGTGTCTGGGGTTGGGTCTACTGTTGAAACTGTGCAGTCTGTTAGTTCGTTTAGACTTGCCGCCCCTGACGCTGGTAGGTTTGTAAGCGCAGAGCCATCAATGGCTGGCAAAGCCCCCGTGAGGTCCGCAGCATCTAAACCACCCGTGCTGTCGATGTGGGGTGTCGTAATACCTGTAGTTCCGTTTAGAATAATAGTCATAGTACGACCCACCTTCCGCCTGTCTCGATTGTAACTGTCACTCCTGCGTTGACCGTAATTGGGCCAGCAGTCATTGCGTTCTTTGTTGCTACAATAGTGTAGTCGCCTGACACAGATTGTTCGTTCTCATAGAAGATACCGTCTGCTGCACCGCCACCAATGCTGCCCCACTCCGTACCGTTGTATCCCTCAAAGGATGTATCGGTAGAGTTAAACCGCATAGCACCAGCAATCGGTCCTGCTGTTCGTTCTGCTGTCGTACCTGATGGAAGGTTAGCCTGACCTGTAGCTGCTGTAGTCTGCACAGATGCATCAGCCAACACACCCTGCGCTGCGGTAGCATAGTCCGTAGAGTCAGTTGCTGCTGCCGTACCTAAGTCCGCTGGTTGTGTTGCTGTATCAGCCAAAGCACCCTGTGCTGCTGTAGCATAATCAGTTGACGCAGTTGTGGCTGCTGTACCTAAACCAAGGTTAGTTCGAGCAGTGGTAGCATTAGCTAGGTCAGATAGGTTGTTAGTTGCAAGCAAAGCACCTGACAGAGAAGCATAAGCAGCTACCCATTGACTACCTTCATACACCTTCATCACATCATCAGTGGTGTTGTAGTACAGAGCACCAGCAACTAAAGCATTGCCATCGTTGTCTAGGGTTGGGTCACTTGCCTTTGCCCCTAAGTACCGATCATCAAAACTATCCAAGGCTGCAAGGGCTGCATCCTTAGCTGCTTCTGCCGCAGTCTTCGCTGTCTCAGATTCAGTAGCTGACGTGGCTGCATTCGTTTCAGAAGTAGCAGCATTCGTTTCACTTGTAGCTGCATTAGTCTCACTGGTAGATGCAGCAGAGGCACTAGCAGCCGACTCAGAAGCCGAAGTAGCTGAATTGGTAGCTGAGGTAGCCGAAGCAGTAGCTGACCCACTAGCGGCTGTCTCTGAGGCTCCTGCGTTAGTCTCACTCGTAGCAGCAGCTGTGGCTGACGAACCAGCAGCAGTCTCTGAAGCTCCAGCATTAGTTTCAGCTGTCTCAGCATTTGTCTCCGCAGTCTCAGCAGCTGCCTGTGCAACTAAAGCAGCAGCCTTAGCAGCCTCGACAGCTGAGAGGTAGTCCGTACCATTGACCAACAGTCCAGCTGCACCAATAATGTTGTTACCATTAAGGTCTAGGTCTGCCCCCATAGCATTTGGAGTACTACCGTCCAGTGACAGAGTATTATCGAACCCATCTCTCAGGGCCTCGAAGTTCTCATTGAGTGTATCTGCGGAGCTATACCCCGTAGTAATGGTTGTGACGGTAGGTTTCTTAGCCATGTTCTAGTTTACCTTGATTCCTAAACGTGAAGCATCTTCACTGACAAGCTGAAGAGCCATTTTATCTTCATCTTCTTGTTCTTTAGCAGCTAACTTCTGTTTAGCCTTGTTAGTAGTCTCCTTATCCAACCAACCCTTCTCCAATAGAAGTTTGGCTGCACTAAAGGAACTACGACCATTGGTGGTCATCTCTTCTGCGATAGCTTTGATTGCTTCTGACTTGATCTTAACGTCAGCCTCTGACCGCCACTTAAGATATTCCTTCTTAATGTCGGGGGACTTACGGATACGTGACCAAACATCCCAACTACCGAAGACTGTCAATGCGAAGTCGTACTCAGTAGGGTCCTTAGGGACCATTGACACGAAGAGTCTGTGGAGTGACACATAGAAGTCTCCGTTAATGGACTCTAGGTCATCTTCCTTAAGGGTAAATACAGCATGTGTTGGGTCATTGTAGGATAGTTCGTAGAACAGAGACTTAGTTCTGATCTTATTCGTCACACCCTTAAAGGTTCCATCGGGAAACATCATGGTTTATGCCCTGTAATTACTTATATCAAGCAGTATAGCACCCCTTGCCTAAGGGTGTCAACAACAAATATAACATAAATGTTTATTTTATGGGTTGACAGAAGTGTTCAACGTGTATAAAATTAACCTAAGCATTGCGGTTGGTATATATAGCTATAGTATACTTAAGGATTATCCTAAGTACCACCACCATTAGTAGAGATGATAAGAATAGTAAGGCCCTTAGGTTAGTCCCTAGGGGTCTTTTTGTTTGCATTGGTATGCCTAGGCTTTGCATTGCAGTAAAAACTATGAGAAAATCTTATGGTGCAATGTACATATAGAAGGCTACCCCCCGCACCCCCTTGCTCCCCCCTTAAAGCTATGCACATTTTGCATACCCCTGCAATGATTTGCCTTGGTAGTGCCTTGGTAGTGCCTTGGTAGTGCATTGGTATGCTATTTGTGATCACATATGTCTGCTAGGCAAAACACCATAGCCTATCACATCAATGCTATGCCTCTGTTATCCTTGGCTTCCCTTGGCATGATGCCTTGGTGTTTTACTTTACATTATATAGTGCACATCTGGTGGCATAAGGTCGGTCTATAAACCTCACCAAACAAATCTGCAAATAATGTGAAATTAGGTGTTGACTACCTGTGTTACATCATGCCAGTCTGTATTCATCAACTAAGCAAACAAAGGATAACGACAATGTTTAACTTTAGCACTCGCAAGGTAGGTGGTATTAGGTTCATTAAGATAGGGACCCTTTGCTTTTCATTCTGTCAGACTAAAACATTCAAACCTGTAGGGGGATAAGACTATGACACTGTTACAGCAAGCATCCCAAACCTACCGAATGGCAGCGATGGCAGCGACAAAGAACTGTCATCAAGACGTAATCAACAGACTACTAGAAACAGCCCGATTTTACGATCAACAGGCGAAAGGATAAGACTATGGCTTATGTAATTAGAACACGTGACCTAGACCTAGACTGTACTCATACTTGGCAACGATACACGGCCCCTAAATATCTATCCAATAGCTTTAGACCGTTCACCACTGCACACAGCGTTTATCCGACTCTAAAGGGTGCAACAAGACAGATGAAATTCCTAA